>ERZ808262.117-NODE-117-length-60311-cov-8.442130_pt1 | contig 60311 bp, 46 predicted proteins | sample MGYA00520895_ERZ808262 | MGnify/ENA primary metagenome ERZ808262 (study PRJEB31516, sample SAMN03275588) | gut metagenome | biome: mammalia-associated habitat; material: feces | host: Papio cynocephalus | place: Kenya | collected 2012-08-02 ...
TGTAATTTTCATACACCCTCCATAATTAAGTACAAATTTTGGGGTGCATATCGAACTTTGATAAAATTTAAAAATTTTATTATCTTATAGCTTATTAGATATAAATAAAATACTTTATATTATGATTAAAAACTATTATATATAGATAACCATTTAAAGATTTAATAAACATTTCACTCATTTCCTTAGGAGTTTCAAAAATAAATTTTAATCCATGTCTTTATAATAGAACTACTTGCTCTAAAAAAAACATGGCTGATATTTATTATTTAATACATTTAATTTAAGAATAGACTTAAAAATAAATTAATATTTATGAGTTCTATAACAACATTAGCCTAATATAGTTAAATATATTAAGCTTTTTTATTTTATTAATTAACAGATAATAAAAAATATCTTTTACAATTTATTTACAAATTAGCTGATAAAAAAATTCGTTTATATATTAGAATAGAGAAGTATATTAATTAAAAAAATAGTATGCACAATTATTTATATTTATAGTTTATTAAAAGGTGGATGTCATTATTATGAGTAAGAAAGAAAAAAGATTTGTTCAAATTTATCAAGAAGATAGTTCATTATTAGGACCTAGTAACTACATTATTGTCGATAAAGAAACTGGAGTAACTTATTTACTTATTTGCAATATGTGCGGATCAGGTGTTACCCCATTACTTGATAAAGATGGTAAACCAGTTATAACTAAATTAAATTAAATAAATTTAAATAAATTTTAATTATTTAATAAATTAGGAGATGAAAATGGACAATATTATTGAAATTGAACATTTATATAAGTCATATGGTGATGTAAAAGCTGTTAATGATTTATCATTTAAAGTTAAATCAGGAGAGTTTTTTGCTTTATTAGGTGTTAATGGTGCTGGAAAATCGACAACTATTGCAATTTTATGTGGAACCTTAAAAAAGGATTCAGGAACTGTAAAAATTGATGGAAAAAATGTCGATACTGATATGAAATTAATAAGTAAAGAGATTGGAGTTGTCTTTCAAAATTCAGTTTTGGATGCTAATTTAACCGTTAAAGATAATTTATATAATAGAGCGTCTTTATATGGAATATATAAAAAAGAGGCGGATGAAGTTATTAATCGACTTGCTCTTGAATTTGATTTTAAAGACTTAATGAATAGAACAATTAGAAAATTGTCAGGAGGTCAACGTCGAAGAATTGATGTAGCTAGGGCTTTAATTAGTAGTCCTAAGATTTTGATTCTAGATGAACCAACTACCGGATTAGATCCTCAAACACGTAAAAAAATGTGGGAAATAATAAATGATTATCGTAAGAATAAAGGATTGACAGTTTTACTTACAACTCATTATATGGAAGAAACTATTGATGCTAATTACATTGTAATTTTAGATAGTGGTAAAATCTCTGCTGAAGGAACTCCTATTGAACTCAAAAACAAATTCACTGGGGATTTTATAACTGTTTATGGTATTAACGAAGAAGTTATTAAAGATTTAAATTTAAATTATGAAATAATTCCTGGTGGAATTAGAATTGAAGTAAAAAATACACAAGAAGCTCGTGATTTATTAATTTCTCATCCAGGTATTTTTACTGATTTTGAAATAACTAAAGGAAAAATGGATGATGTATTTTTAGTAGTAACTGGTAAAAATTTAGGTGGAGGTAATTAATATCATGAAAACTTTTTTAATTTTAACTAAACGTAATATTAAGTTATTTTTTAAAGATAAAGGGTTATTTTTTTCTTCGCTAATTACTCCAATTATTTTACTCGTATTATACGTAACTTTTTTAGCTGATATTTATAGAGATGGACTATTAAGTCCGATTCCACAAAGTATGCAAACTACATCTACTTTAAAATTAATTGATGGTGCTGTTGGAGGAGAAATTGTTTCCTCATTTTTAGCTGTGTGTTGTGTTACTATTGCTTTTTCTTCTAATTTCATTATGGTTAATGACAAAGTGACTGGTGCCATAAAAGATATTATGGTTTCTCCGATTAAGAAAAGCATTGTTTCATTATCTTATTATTTTGGTTCATTATTTAGTACTTTGATAGTTGGATTTCTTGCTACTGCGATTGGTTTTATTTATATAGCTTGTGTAGGGTGGTATTTATCTTTTGTTGATGTCTTACTCATTTTATTTGATGTTATCTTATTAAGTATGTTTGGCACAGCATTATCATCAATTATTAATGTATTTTTAACAACCCAAGGTCAATTATCAGCAGTTGGAACGATAGTATCTGCAGGTTATGGATTTGTCTGTGGAGCATATATGCCAATAAATACTTTTTCTGATGGATTACAAAATGTTTTCGCCTTCTTGCCAGGAACGTATGGTACTTCATTAGTTAGAAATCATTGTTTACAAGGATGCTTTAAAGCTATGAATGAAGAAGAATTTCCTGAGCAAATTATAGAAGGATATAAAAAGTCTATGGATTGTACTATTACTTTTTTTGGTAAAACTATTAATCAAATTGAAATGTATTCTATATTAATCTGCAGTATTGTAATATTAGTAGGAATATATGTTGTAATCAATTATTATCAAAAAAAGAGAGTAGAAAATTAATAATTAGCTTTCTAGTTTTGTTAATTGATAGAATTACCATAAAGGCAGTTTTAAAATACTGCCTTTTGTTATTGTGCTACTTTTCTAATTAGATTCGAATACTTTTTTATTAATTCTAGTAATGAAAATTTCTAATTATTTGGAACTAAAAGTGAAAATCAAATCGATATTTAAACTACGAATAAGAAAAAACTAAGTTTAATCGTTAACAAAATTCATATGAATCAATCTTAACTAATTAAAATTTTTTAGATTTTATAACGTATTTTAAATTAAAAATATCATAATGAATTTAATATTTTACCGAATTTAAGTTATAAAAAGAATTTATTTAAAGGATGGAGTTTAAACAAAGATCGAACTAGTTCAATAAATAAAAATGATGAATTAAGTATTAAATATTTAAAAGAAGCATATCCAAATGAACTTAATTTAGTTAATAATACATTAAATTTATATGATGTAAGTTATAATTTTGATAATAATTATACATTATTAAATATATTAGATAATACGACTTCAGCAAATATTACATATTATTTATTAACTGAGTCAATTAAAAATTTTAATTTATTTAATATTAAATATGTGTATAAATCAACATTTGTTGATTTATTAATTAATAATAAATCTTATAAAATAAATGATACATTTGATTTAACTAGTTATGGTGGAAAGGAATTAAATGTATATATAAATAAAATATAATTATTAAATTTAAAGCTTTTTAATATTTTAATTAATAAAAGAAAGAATATTTTTAGTAAATTTATAATATTTATGAATAAGTGTTGTTTTTTATATAAAAAAATATAGGAAAAGTGTATAATTAGATTATAAATTTAATAGGAAAAGTGTAACAAGAGAAATTAGCAATTTATGTTAAAAAGAAAAATAGAGAAGATCATAACTGAATATTTAAAATCTGATTCTAATAAGATTATGATAATTGATGGAGCTAGACAAGTAGGGAAGTCATTCATCATTAGATATGTAGGTAAGGAATTGTTAAAAGAAAAATATACTAATTACATTGAATTAAATTTTGTTGAAGATTTTATAGGAAATAAATTATTTGAAACAGTTAATAATAAAGATGATTTTTATTTTCAATTAAGTATGATTGCTGGTGACAAAATGAAAAATAAGGAAAATACACTTATTTTTATAGATGAAATTCAACAATATCCGCAATTTTTAACATTACTTAAGTTTTTAAAACAAGATGATAAATTTACTTATATTTGCAGTGGTTCTTTATTAGGTGTTACATTAAATAAAACAACTTCAATTCCAATTGGCAGTATTGATATTATACATATGTATCCATTAGATTTTGAAGAATTTTTATTAGCGAATAATTTTAATGAGTCTGCTATTAATTATATCAGATCTAAATTTATTAAATTAGAAAGTTTAGATGAGTCGACACATAATAATATTTTAAATTTATTTAAAAAATATTTACTAATTGGTGGGCTCCCTGATGCAGTAAATTCGTTTATTGAAAAAAAGAATATAGTAGAAGTTCGTAAAATACAAACAGACATTTATAATTATTATGGGGATGATGCATCTAAATATGATAAAGATCATAAATTGAAAATAAAAAGGATTTATGATTTAATTCCATCAATATTAGAAAATAAGAAAAAGAGAATAGTTCTTAAGGATATTGAAAATATAAAAGGAAAAAGATTTTCAAATTATATTGATGAATTTGACTATTTAATTAATTCAGGTATTGCTTTAGAGGTAAAAGCAATTTCTAATCCGAGTTTTCCTTTAATTCAATCAAGTGGCAAAAATCTAGTAAAATTATATTTAAATGATGTTGGGCTATTAACAAATATTTTGTATAAATATAACATAAAGGCAGTGATTGATAATGAATGCAGTGTTAATTTAGGAGCTGTATATGAATTAGTTGTTGCTAGCGAATTAAAAGCTCATGGACATAATTTGTTTTATTATGACAATAAAGCAAATGGTGAAGTAGATTTTTTAATTGATAATTATAATAATTTGTCAGTTACTCCAATTGAAGTTAAATCAGGAAAAGATTATACAATTCATTGTGCCATTAATAGGTTTTTAAAGAATAAATCATATAATGTTAAATTTGGATATGTATTATCAAATAATAGAATAATAATTAATAAGGATAATCTTATATATTTACCTATATATATGATAATGTTTTTATAGTGTTAAGAATTAAAATTTGATAAAAATATTTTAGTTTAAGAAGGATTTTTTTAAAATTATTCATTTTTATTTGTTAATAAAATAATTATTTTAAATTTATTTTATTTTAAAAAAATCATCTTTTACTACATCAATATAAGCTAAATTATGAATATATTTTATTTTATTATTTATATATAAAATTTTATTCATTATTTTGATTATTAGGTAATTAAGTAAATTTTATATTTATATTAAATCTATCGATTATAGATTTATATTATTTTAATTAAATTATTCAATTTTTTAATAAATTTTTATTGACATTAATATTTTTACATTTAAAATAATCATGAGATTGATAGAGGCGCGATCGATAAAAGTAGTTAGTGGAAGAGGCATCTAATGAAACTAACAAAAGGTAAGATCGCCGAAACTAATTTAAGGCATTAAATTAGATTGGGATATAAGATAACATCTTATAGACTCCTAGTTTATCTAGAGGCGCTATCGATGTAATATCTTACTTATTAATTGAGATTGCATCGAGCGATGCAATCTTTTCTTTTTATTAGGAGGGGTATTACTTATTATGAAAAAGAAAGAATTATTATTAGGAATTATTTCTTTAATTAGTTTAGGAGTTATTAGTTCTTGTAAAGGAAATAGTATTAGTAATGATAAATTAGTTATTGGAATGGAATGTAATTATCAGCCATTTAATTGGACTACTAGTAAAAGTAGTGAGTATACTTTAAAAATTGATAAGACTAATGAGTATGCTGATGGTTATGATATAGCAGTTAGTAAATATTTAAGTAAAGATTTAAATAAAGAAGTTGTTATTAAACGAATTGAATGGGGTAGTTTAATTCCAAGTTTAAATAATAATGAAATCAATATGATTTTAGCTGGTATGACAGATACTAAAGAAAGAAGAGAATCAATTGATTTTACTAATCCATATTTAACAAGTGATTTAGCTTTTTTAATTAAAAAGAATAATGTTAGTGACTCATTAGGTACTAAAGATAATCCAATGTCTTATAGTGAATTATTAACTTTATTTGATGGTAAAACATTAGTTTGTCAATCAAATGTTGTTGGTGATGAATTTATCGATACCTATTTTGTAAATAATGATGAAAATAAATCGATTAGACATAGCCCAGCTCAAGCGACATATCCTCTTGCAGCAAATGATGTTTTAAGGGATATTAGTTTTGCAATGCCAGCTGAATTACCAGTAGTTGAAGCAATGACAAATCTTAATAAAGATGATTTAAGGGTTTTATATTGTGATTATAAAAGTTTTTTATCTAGTGAAGATTTAAATGGTTTAAGTGTATCTATTGGTATAAAAAAAGGTAATAACGAATTAAAAGAAGAACTTAATAATTCTTTAGCTAAATTAAGTGATGATGAACGTTCTAATATGATGTCACTAGCTGCAACTAGATCGAGTGAAAGTGCATTATGATTGACTTTGAAAAATTATGGAAATTATGGGGTGAAAATTTTTCATTAATTGGATATGGAATTTTATCCACTATAATTTTATCGTTATTTGGAACAATATTTGGGCTAATCTTAGGTATTTTTTTAGCTTATGGGAAAAATCTTAAAATCAAGAATAGTGATAAAATAATTATTAAAACATTAAAAATTTTATGTTTGACTTTTTGTAATCTTTATTCTGTAATTCTTAGGGGTACTCCTATGATGGTTCAAGCTTTATTATTTAAGTTTGGTTGTAGTGCTATAGGAATTAATTGGGGTAATATCTATTTTGAAGGAGAGATTAATAATGTTTTTAATGGATGGTTATTTGCTGGATTAATAGTTATTACATTTAATACTGCAGCTTATATGGGTGAAATTATTCGTAGTGGTCTAAATGGAGTTGATACTGGTCAAATAGAAGGAGCTAGAAGTTTAGGGTTAAGTAATAGTTCAACTAGTATTCATGTAATTTTACCTCAAGCCTTAAAAAACGCGTTACCTACTATTGGTAATGAGTTGATTGTCAATATTAAAGACTCTAGTGTATTAAATGTTATCTCGGTAACGGAACTATATTATCGATTGAATCTAATTGCTGGGACAACTTATGCCTTTATGGAATCTTATTTAATATTAGCCATAATTTATTTAGTTATAACTTTATTTACTTCCTTAATTCTTAAATTAATTGAAAAGAAATTAAACGGAATTAAATTTTCGATTAATCCATTTAGATTTTTAAGGAGAAATAATTATGCAAAATAATAAAGAATTAATACTTAGTATTAAAAATATTGCTAAATTCTTTGATACTAATAAAATTTTAAAAGATATTTCCTTAGATGTATATAAAGGTGATGTTATTGCAATAATTGGACCTAGTGGAAGTGGTAAATCAACTTTTTTAAGATGTATTAATTTATTAGAGGAGCCTACTAGAGGAACGCTTATTTATAAAAATACTACTTATTTTAATATAACTAAATGTAAAGATGATTTTATTGATTATTCAAACTATAGATTAGATAAAGCTAAATATAAAGAAAGATTAATTGAAACAGAAGATAATTTAGCAATTTATCAAAATAAATATATTGAAGATAAAACTAATAAAGAATTAAAGAAATTAATTAAAAGTGCGAAAAAAGAATATAAAAATGTAAGAAAGAATCCAATAAATAAATTAGATTATTTTGATAAGTCTAAATATTTAGAATCTATTAAAAATGATGTGATGATTACTCCAACTAATAAAGAATTAAATAAAATTAGAAGTAAAATAACGATGGTTTTCCAATCTTTTAATTTATTTAATAATATGAATGTTTTAGATAATGTAATGCTAGCTCAAAAGATAGTGTTAAAAAAATCTAAATTAGAAGCTAAGGAAACTGCGATTAAATACTTAACGTTAGTGAATATGCAAGATCGTATGAATTATAAAATTAGCGAACTTAGTGGCGGGCAAAAACAGCGTGTTGCTATTGCTAGAGCATTAGCAATTAATCCTGATATTATTTTATTTGATGAACCTACTAGTGCTCTAGATCCAGAAATGGTTGAAGAAGTTCTTAATGTTATGAAGACCTTAGCCAATGAAGGCAAAACAATGATTGTAGTAACTCATGAAATGAATTTTGCTAAAAATGTTGCCAATAAAGTTGTCTTTATGGATAAAGGAGTAATTGTAGAAGAAGGTAATCCTAAAGATATAATTAATAATCCGACTAGTGAAAGGCTAAAGAATTTTTTAGCAAAAAAGTAATTAAATTTATTAAAAGCCTACTAAATTCATATATTTTTAAAAAAAGAAGTTAGCACGAACTTCTTTTTTTCTTATAAAATTAATGGATAATTTATTTAATTTCAGTTTTTTCACTACCGAAATAGAAATTATCTAATGTTGAATAGGCTCCTTCTTTACTACCAAATCTAATTCTTACCTTAATTGAATATTTCACTACTTTAGTTTCTAAAGTTGTTTCGTCAGTTACTTCCTCGCTAACTTCGTAAGCTTTTGTATAATACTCCAAAGTTCCTAATGTAGAGTTATCAACTTTTTCAATTTTATAACCATCTTTAGTTAATAATTCTTGGTATTTTTTAATATATTCTTCAGTTACTTTGCTATTATAAATTACATAATCATCTGTTCCATCATAATTAGCAGTTAAATTCCAAGAGCCTGATAAACTTGCATCAGTTAAATATGGAATAAGTTTAGCAACTTCTTCTCCATATAATTCAACCATTTTCTTTTTAACCAAACCTTCTTCCTCTAACCAATTAGATGGTAAATTAGTAGAAAGTCTATCGAAAGAATCCTTATTAACAACATTAGTTGGGAAACTTAGTGTTTTATCACTAGCATAAGTAAACTTAATTTCTTCATCACCAGTATAAACACCACCATAAACATATTTATAATTTATCTTAGATAATCTGCCTTTACTATCTAATGTAATTTTAAAACTTTTATCAACTAATGAATCAACGTGGACATTTCCCATAGTAAAACTAGAGATATCTTTTACATTATCTTTTAAAATGTAGGTATTTTCTTCATCACCTTTTTTAAATACTTTAGGATCAAAATTAATACCAAAATAATCATAGAGATGATGAGTTTTATCTATTTCAGTAACCTTAGATTTAGCATCACCAGGATTACTTACACCTTGATTATTACTAGCTTTGGTAATAGAAAATGGAATAATTCCACCTTCAACTTGTTTATATCCTTGGCGAGAATAAACTGTACCAGTTAAAGAACCTCTAGTACGATTAGCCCAATCTTGGATATAATATTCATCTTTTTCATAATAATAATTAGTTTTTGGCAGCTCATTTGATTCAGTACCAGTATCTTTACTTAAAGCATAGCCATTAGCAATCCATGATTCTTCTTTTAAGTGATTAATTGCATCTTGTACCTTTTTACTATCTTCAGTTTCTTCTTTAAAAGAAGTAGGTAAAGAGATAGTAGCATCTTTATTTAAAGTAGAAGTAGCTAAAATTTTTAAATCAGTTTCTTCACCTGTAGAAGAAGCAACATAAGCATCAATATATGAATTTATAACAATATTATTATCAACTATAGATAAAGTAATTTTAAAGCATTGACGAATAATAATATCTGTCAAGACTGTTAAAGCGGCATATGATTCAAACAAGCGATCAGTATTGAATCCATAATAAAGGAATGTTTTTCCATCATCACTTAAAAATGATTCAGTATCAATTTCATCCTGGAATGAAAAGATACCATTGCCCCAAGTAAAATCATCTTTTTCAAATGGTTTAATTTCTTCTTTATTTTGACCATTTATATAGTGATCCAATCCATAAATATAACCAGTATTTAAATCTTTTTCTGATTTAGTCAAAACATAACTATATTCTTCTTTATTAATCTCATCGTTAAGATAATAATAGATTTTATCGTTATTTCGATCTGTTTTATCAATATATGATGTAACACTAGTCTTACCATATTCATTCCATTTATTATTTGAATAATATTTTAAGGTAGTATTAAATCCAATTGTTTCATTGCTTAATAATTCTTTAACAGTATCATTAATAGTTTTAGTAGGTAATTTATAATCTTTAACAAAATCAGCTAATTCATCATTTTTGGTATCATTTAAATTTGAAAAATTACCTGTTAATAATAAACTAGTAGCAGAACTATCACTATCAACTTGATAATATAAATTAAAGTTTATATTATCACTATCATCAATATAAAATGATACATCACTAATTCTAGTTTCACTATCTCCATATGTGTAACCCATAAATTCACACATATAAGAAAGTAAATCCTCATCTTCTACATAAACTTCATTAAGATTTATCTTAAAATCATCTACTTTTAAGCCTTCTCCATTATTAAAATTAGAATTACCTTTTTTTAATAATTTCAGATAGTTCATGTCAGTAACACTATTAACACCAACTAATTCATCGTTATCGTTATAGTAAGTAACAGCTCTACCAACATCAATATCACCATTTGAATCATAAGAGAAGTTATAAACTAATTTATCACCTAATTTCTTATTGTAACTATCAAGTAATAAATATCCTTCATTGCTATAACCAAATAAAGCATACTCAGGGGTATAGATATCTTTTAAACTAACATCATTATCATTACTATCTTTTTCAACATAGTTTACTGTCATTGAATCTGCTTCAATAATAGTATTTAATTTATTAATTACTTTTGTAATTTTTGAATCATCAATAATAGGTTTGTCAGGATCATTATCTGGATTATTTTCTTTATTTCCGCATGATGATAAGATAAAGACAGTTGATAATATTAATAAAAATTTGTTTTTAATCATAAAAAGTTCCTTAATTATTGTTTATTGAATCTACCAGTATATGTTGCGGTATAAACTACCAATTGCTTAGCATCTTCAGAAATATAATTTATATCGTATGTATTTTTTTGAGATCCTTCTTTTAAACTAAAGCCATTAGTGCTATAGTTTTCATCTTTTTTTAAATTGGCAATAGTAAATATGTATTTCCCACCTTTTTCTTCAATTGACCAATTGAAGGTGCATTTATTATTAGGGAATGTCGAGTTAGAGAAGTCACCTTCAGCATTTGTTGCATCTATAAATTTAATAGTTCCTGGATATGCTTTATACGTTGATCCAATCATCAAATTTTTAACTGCATCAACGCCGCTAGCTAAAGCATTAATTGTTACTTCAATAGAAGTAGAAATGTCACTATTAGCATTAGAAGTAACAATAACTTTGACTTTTCCTGCTGCTAAAGCTTTTAAACTAAATGTGGAATTATCCATATCAGTAGTTAATGTAGCTAATTTAGCCATATCTTCAGACTCAAATTTTGCAGTCCATGTTTTATCAGCTACATCAAAAGGATAAACATCAACTTTGTAAGTTGCACTTTGATTAATATCAAGTTTCGTTAGTGAAGTTGTACCAATTTCAATTTTATTAACTGGCACACTACTAACCTTAATTTTAATTGAAGCGCTTTTTAACATCGAAGTTTCAACAGTAACTGTTGCCTCGCCTTCTTTAAGCGCTTTTAAATATTCTACTTTACCATTTTTTGTTGTTGTTAAAACGCTTTCATCACTAATATTACTAATTGTAAATGTATCAGATAAATGAACTTCTGGTAAAATATTTTTATATTCTAAAAGGACTTCATCGTTAACATAAAGTAAAGCATCACCAACACCTTTATTTCTAAAATTAGAAGTATCTATTTCAAATGATTTGATTAAATAATCAGATTTATTTAAGGCTGTATCATCTTCGTTAATTCTTTCTGTTAAATATATTAAATTAAATGAAGAAGTAAGCGTTTTAATTGGATTAGCACCTTCCATTAATGTTTTGCTAGACTCGTCATAATCTTTTTTATTATAAGCGTTTATTTTATATGAACCACTAACTAATTCTTTATCATTAAAAGTAAAAGACAAACTATTATCATAATATTTTTCATCATAAGAAGTTGAGTCATCAATATATTTAGTTTTTATATTGTAAGTAAATAATGCTTTATCTTTATCTTCATTAAAGGTTACGTTAAGATTTTCTAAAGCATTTTGATATCCGTAAAAGTATTTTCCATTTAATAATTCTTTTACTATATTTGATATACCAAATAATGTTTTATTTTCAAAAGTATATCTAAATAATTTTAAATAATTATCTACTTGATCTTGAGTTAAATCATCATTTAATGTACCAAGTTTATTATCAGTAATCGTTTTATTATTCAAATATAATTCCTTTAATGAATCTCCTTCTAAATAATATTTTATTTTATTATTACTTGAGTAATTAACTTGTAATGACTCCTTATAAACACTAAATGAAGCCTCATTAAAATTACCGCCATTAGATTTTTCTTTTTCTAATAATAAGCTTTCACTTAATAATGAATTTAGAGTTTCCAAATAATATTCTTTTGAAGAAGCGACCCTGATAGTTAAGCTATCACTTAATGTAGTATCTATAAGACTTACCTTGATAGTAGCTTCACCTTCACTTAAGGCAGTAACTATACCTTCATTATTAACCTTTAAAACTGATTCATTATCACTAGTAAAACTTACATCTTTTTTAGTAGCATTATTAGGAGCAACCTCATAATCAAGTTTTAAAGTATCACCAATTTTCATTTCTTGAACTTTTGTTTTAAAAGTAATCGAAGTCGCTTCGACATCTGTTTTTGTTTCAGTAGGATTATCATTATTATTACACGATGGCAAAACTAACATCGAAGAAAAAGTTAAAGCAAGTAAAATTAATTTTTTCATAAAATCCCTCCATTAACGAATATGATAAATCGAGTTTATTTTTTGTCAATAAATTTTATTTACTTTAATTTAAATGTGGTTACAATTAGTTACATTTGATTAATCTTTTAATTAATTTTTTGCTTATAAAATGAGTATAATTAATAAGGAGGTAAAAAGTATGAAAGAATATACAAAGTGGATGGAAAGCCAACCTAAATGGTTAAAATTAGTATTATGTTTATGGATTTTAGATATTACTTGGGCTATTTGGAGAATTTTTAAAGCTATTGAACATAATAGTGGATTAGAATTAATAATTGCTATTTTATGGATAGTGGCCGCTGGAACAATTGGTTGGATTCTTGATGTAGTTTGGATATTATTATTTAATTATCCTTTCTGGTTTAAATAAAAATAAAAATAGTTTTAAATAGAAGCCTTTTTATTAGAATAAAGGCTTTTTTATTGAAGTTTATTATAGTTTGCCTTTATATATAAAAAACTTTAAAATGTAATTATAAAGATGAAAAAGGACATTTATGATTATTTTTAAAGAATACGGAAGCAATGAAATAAAAAATATTTTTAGGCCTTATTTTGTAATGGAAGATATTTTTAGTTGCGATTATACATTAGGTGAAAAGTTTATGTGGCATAATTTTTTTAAAAGTAGTTATGCATTAGTTAATGAAACACTTACCTTTAAAGAAATGTATGGACTAAATAATTATGCTTTTTATTATCCAATGGGAAAAGATATAAATTTAATGTTTTCACTCATTAATGAGTATGAATTAAATAGCAACAAAAAAAGATTAGAATTTTGTTCAGTTGATGAAAAGCATATTAATGACCTAACGAAAAGATATCCGCATTCAACATTTTATTTTGATCGTAATTGGTCTGATTATTTATATTTAAATAAATCATTTCAAACTTTTAGTGGCAATGCTTATGCAAATAAAAGGCATCATGTAAAACAATTTGCTAAAGAATATCCTAATGCAGTATTTAAAAAATATAGTAATGAAGACAAATCAAGATTTATTGATTTTATTATTAAATTTTCTAAAACAAAAGAAGTTACTTCTCTTGAAGCAATAAATGAATTAAATGAATCTATTGAATTAGTTAAACATTTTGATGAATTTGGATTTGATTGTTTTTATGTTGAAAATAATAATGAAATAATTGCTTTATCAATATGTGAAATAATGAATGATTGTATTTATGATCATATTGAAAAAGCTTTAAGACAATATAATTCAATTTATCCTTATTTCGTTAATAAAATCGCTAATTATTATAAAGATATTACATATTTTAATCGAGAAGACGATAGTGGAGATTTGGGTTTAAGATTTTCAAAAGAAGATTATCATCCTTATAAAATGATTTCGAAATATATGTTTTATGTTTGTAATAATCTTGATTTATTAAATGATATACCAACAATTATTGTAAATGATTCGATTGTTTTATCTAAATTATTAGAAGAAGATAAGGAAGATTATTTTTTACTATATACTGATGAAAAATTAAATAAATATTGGGGATATGATTATAAAATTGATCTAAAAGATAAACCTTTAAATTCAGATTATTTCTATAACATGGTTAACGAAGATTTCAAAAACAAAGATTGGTTTTCGTTTATGATAAAATATAATAAAGAATTAATTGGTGAAATAACTTTAGGTGAATTAAATAATGAAAATGAATGTGAAATTGGGTATCGATTATTTACTAAATATCATCGTCAAGGAATTATGAGTAAATGTTTGAGTACTTTAATTAATTATCTCAAGCAAGAAATAGGTATTTGTGGAATTAAAGCAAAGGCCTATAAAGAAAATATCCCATCTATTAATTTACTTAAAAAAATGAATTTTGAGATAAAAAATGAGGACAACACTTTTATTTATTTCTTTCTCTCTTTAATAAATAAATAGTCATAATCTTTATAAATAATCATTATTTTGTTATAATTTTTTGATTGGTGAGGTAAGTTATGGAAAAGAGCATGCTTAGTAGACTTGAAACGAGCGAAAAAAGACTAAAAGAAATTGATGAATTATTATTAAAAGACGAAATTACTAGTGATATGAAAAGATTTAAAGAACTTTCAAAAGAACGCTCTTTTTTAGAACCAGTTGTTGATAAATTTAATGAATATAAAGTAGCTGAAGCAAATAAAGAAGATGCACTAGTAATGTCTAATGATCATGATCCAGAAATTGCTTTGATGGGAAAAGAAGAATTTAAAAACAATTCCGAACTTGCTAATAAGATAGAACAAGAGATTAAGATTTTATTAATTCCACGTGATCCAAATGATGGCAAAGACATTATCTTTGAAATCAAGGGTGCTGTTGGTGGAGATGAGGCAAACATTTTTGCTGGTGATTTATTTAGAATGTATCTCAAATATTGTGAAAAGATGGGATGGAAAGTTAAAATTGTTGATGAAAGTCCATGTGGAGTTGGTGGTTTTTCTTACATTCAATTTGTTGTAAGCGGCGCTAATGCTTATTCTCGACTTAAATTTGAAAGTGGTGTTCATAGAGTTCAAAGAGTTCCAAAAACTGAAGCCAATGGACGTGTCCATACTTCAACTGCAACTGTTGTTGTTATGCCTCAAGTAGAAGTTAATGAAGTTAATATTGATCCAGCTGATTTAAGAGTTGATCGATATAGATCTCAAGGCGCTGGTGGTCAAAACGTTAATAAGACTGAATCAGCTGTAAGAATTACTCACATACCTACTGGAATAGTAGTTTCTTGTCAAACTGAAAAATCACAAATTCAAAATCACGAGATATGTATGCAAATGCTAGCTAGTAAATTAGCCCAACTCGAGGAAGAGAAAAAATCAAAAACTGAAGCACAATTTAGAAGTAAGGTTGGCACAGGTGATCGCAATGAGAAAATTAGAACATATAATTATCCACAAAATAGAGTAACAGATCATCGTATAGGATATACAATTCAGCAACTTGATCGTGTTATGGAAGGCGAACTTGATAGTATTATTGATGCTTTAATAAATTATGATCAACAACAAAAAATAGCTGGTAATAAAGATGGGCTTATCTAATCGTGAAGCATTTCTTAAGGCAAAAAAATATTTATCTACTTTTAAAGATTTAGAATTTTTTGATAGCGAAATATACCTATTATTAATAAAGGCAAATAATTATAAAAATTTTACTGAATTAATTAAGAATTTTGATGAAAAGCTTGCTAATATCGACTATTTTGATAGAAATTTAAAAAAATTATCAATTGGTGAACCTATTCAGTATATAGTAAAAGAAGCTCCTTTTTTTAACTTAGATATTACTGTGAATAGAGATGTTTTAATTCCTAGACCTGAAACTGAAGGATTAGTTCAAATAATAATTGATGAAATTAAGAAAAATAATATTCCTCATCAATCTATAGGAGATATATGTACAGGTTCGGGATGTATCGCACTTTATTTTAAGACTATTTTTCCAACTTCTAATGTTTATGCAATCGATAAGTATAGTAATGCGTTAAATATTGCTAAAATTAATTTTAAAAAATATGGGAAAGAAATTATTACATTTTTAGGTGATAAAATTGATCCATTATTATCTTTAAACATTCAATTAGATATTTTAGTTTCAAATCCACCATATGTATCAAACTTAAAGGAATTAGAAGAAAAGGTTATTAAATATGAGCCCTTACATGCTATATATTCTAAAAATGGCACGGAGTTTTATGAGTATTATTTCAAAAATTATAAAAAAATTATGAATAGGAAATTCTTGATGGGGTTTGAAATAAATTATGATCAAGAAGAGAAATTAACTTTTTATATTTCTAAGTATTTTGATCTTAAAATGGTTTCTTATAGATTTATTAAAGATATCTATGGAAAAACTAGGTATTTAATTATAGAAGGTGAGAATAATGAAAGTATTAACTAAAAAAGATGTAGATGAAGCCTCTAAGATTCTATTAGAAGATGGAGTTATTGCTTTTCCAACTGAAACAGTTTATGGATTAGGGGTTACTTTTGATAAATATGATAATTATTTAAAATTAGTAAAAGTTAAAAATAGACCTAATGACAAGCCATTTACAATAATGTGTAGTGATATAAAACAAGTTAGAGATTTAATAATTATAAACGAATTAGCAAATAAAATTATAAATAAATTTATGCCTGGAGCGATAACTTTAATTTTAAAAGCTAAACCGGGTGTTAAAAACTATTTAGACTTAAATACAGGTTTTATAGGTATAAGAATTCCTAATGATAAATTTGTATTAAAATTAATAGATATGGTAAAGAAGCCTTTATTAGTTCCGAGCGCAAACCCATCGAATTTAAAACCAGCTACAAATTATTTGGAAGTTATTAATTATTTTGATGGAAAAATTGATGCTGTTATTAAAGGGAATATAAAAAGTAATATTCCTTCTACTATAATTAAAATAGATGGAGATAACATAATTTTAATTAGAGAAGGTGAAATATCATTAGAAAAAATTAAAAAGGAGATTGGCTTATTATGATAATTGTTATTGGTTCAGATCATGGTGGATACGAAGTTAAAGAAGATTTAAAAAAATATCTATTAGAAAAAGGCTATGATATTATTGATGTCGGAACAAATAGTTTAGATAGTTGTAATTATGCTGAATTTGCTATTAAAGCTGCTGAAAAAGTTTCAGGGAAAGAAGCTAATTGTGGTATTTTAATATGCACAAGCGGAGAAGGTGTTTGTATTGCAGCTAATAAAGTAAAAGGAATAAGATGTGGAATCGGTTATAATGATGATGTTTCTAGACTATTAAAAGAACATAATGATGCGAATATGATCGCTTTTGGTGCTCATTATCAAACTTTTTTTGAAATTACTAAAAGAGTAGAAATATTTTTAAATGCTAAATTTTTAGGTGGTAGGCATTTAAATCGTGTAAATTATATTGAAAATTTTGAAAATAAATAAATTTTTTGCAAAAAGTACTTAATTAATTACGACTTGTATTATATGAGTCGTTTTTTTGTTTGTGAATTATGTGGCAATGATGATCCTAAATATATTGGATATAAAAATGGATTGCCTTATTGTAGGAGATGTATTTCTTTTAATGGGCATGAGGCAAGTGATGACTATAATGTAAACACTAATATAAATTTAAATATAAAATATAATTTAACTAAAGAACAAGAAAGAATTTCGAATGAAATTTTAAATAATTATAAAAAAAATAAAAATCAATTGGTTTATGCTGTTTGCGGTGCAGGAAAAACTGAATTGGTATTTAAATTAATTGCATTTTGCTTAGATAAAAGCTTAAGAGTTGGATTTGCTATACCTCGCAAGGATGTTGTAATTGAATTAGCTAGAAGATTTCAAAATTCGTTTCAAAACTGTAATGTTATTGCGCTATATGGTGGAAATACGACAGTAATCGAAGGAGATATTACTTGTTTAACTACTCATCAATTATATCGATACAAGAAATATTTTGATTTATTAATATTAGATGAAATTGATGCTTTTCCTTATAAAGATAATATTGTATTAAATAATTTATTTAAGAGAAGTATTAAAGGCAACTATGTGTTGATGTCAGCAACCCCTTCTAAAAGACTTATTGAAGAATTTAAATATAATAAAGATAATATTATATTGACGTTATATACAAGATATCATATGCAAAAAATCCCAGTTCCTAGAATAGTCATATGTCCAACAACATTATTAAAATTAATCTATTTGATTAAAAAAATAAAGGAATATCAAAGTGTAAATAAACCACTTTTAATCTTTGTTCCGACTATATATTTAAGTAAATATCTTTATAATATTTTAAAAAACTTTACTAAATTCGGCTATTTTATTAATTCCAAATCTAATAATAGAAACAATATCATAGATAAATTTAGAAATGGTGAATATAAATATTTAATATCAACTGCAGTATTAGAACGTGGAGTGACTTTAAAAAATTTACAAGTGATTATTTTTATGGCTGACAACAATATCTATAATGAATCTGCATTAATACAGATATCCGGTAGAGTTGGTAGAGTTATAAATTATACAAATGGGGAGGTAATTTATTTAAGTGATAAAAAAACTAAAGATATGGTTTCTTCAATTAAAAAAATTGATGAAGCCAATACGCATCTGCAAAATTTGCTTTAATGAAATTTCTTTTAATAGTTGTCATAATTTTTTAAATCAAGATTTAATGGTATGCTCATCATGTCTTAAAAAACTTAATCAACAATTTAAGATATTCAAATTTTATGACTATGATGCTTTAGCGATTTATAATTATGACGGACTTATTAAAGAAAAAATTTTCGAGTTTAAAGGGTGTGGGGATTATGAATTAAATAATATTTTTATTGCTCCATTTAAAAATGAGTTAAGAACTTTATATAAAAATTATGTTATCGTTCCTGCACCTTCATTTAAAGATAATAATGAAAAAAGAGGTTATAATCATGTTATTGAAATGTTTTCTTTTTTAAAATTAGAAATCGTTGATTGTCTTATTAAAACAAAAGATGTTTATCAGCACTTGTCTAATTTTAAAGAAAGAGAAAAAGTTAAAAATATCATAGAATTGCAAACAAACTATAATTTTGAAAATAAAAAAATTCTTTTGGTAGATGACATCTTAACAACTGGATCTACTTTAAAAGCTTGTATTGATTTGATAATTAAAAAACGGCCTAAAAAAATTAAGATTTTAGTTGTTGCAAAGAGAAATTTTACAAAAGAAGAACGAGAAAAAATCAATAAGAACTATAAAATAATTGACTAAATGATATATGTATTATTAAAATTTAAAAAATTGTTTTTAATACTTTAGTATTAATGGTAGAATATAAAAGCATTTTAGGAGTAATTATGAGCAATATAATTGAAAAAATATTTAGAATAGACCAAAGAATACTTAAAAAATATAGTAAACAAGCTGATAAAGTAATTGCTTTAGAGGGAGAAATGAGCAAACTTACTGATGAAGAACTCCGTGCTAAAACTCCTTATTTTAAAAAACTATTAAGTGAAGGTAAAACACTTGAGGATATAAAGTATGAAGCTTTTGCTGTTGCTAGAGAAACAGCAAAAAGAGTTTTAGGTCAATTTCCTTATAAAGTACAAATTATTGGAGCATTAGTTTTAAATGATGGCGATATAGCCGAAATGAAAACTGGTGAAGGTAAGACCTTAACAGCAACGATGGCCGTTTATCTTAATGCTCTAAGTGGCAAAGGCGTCCATGTTGTTACTGTTAATGAATATTTAGCAACTCGTGATGCTGAGTGGATGGGTCAAATTTATCGTTTTCTAGGCTTAACTGTTGGTGTCAATTTACATAGTTTAACTACATCAGAAAAAAAAGCTGCTCATCTTTGTGACATCACTTATACAATAAATAGCGAGTTAGGTTTTGATTATCTTAGGGACAATATGGCCCCAAGTGTTGAACAACGTGTATTACGTGGTTTGAATTATGCTGTTATTGATGAAGCAGATAGTATTTTAATTGATGAGAGTAGGACACCTCTTATCATTTCAGGTGGTGCTAAGGCAAGTGCTTCACAATATACTGTCGCTGATCGATTTGTTAAAATGCTTAAAAAAAGTACACCTGTTGATGAAGAATATAAAAGAAAGCACCCTGATTATGTACCAGATGGAGATTTTGAAATAGATGTAAAAACTAAATCTGTTAATCTAACTGAATCTGGTAATAATAAAGCTGATAGAATGTTTGGAATTAAAAATTTATATGAACCACAATATGCAGATTTAGTACATAGAATTCACCAAGCATTAAAAGCTAATTATATAATGACACGAGACGTTGAATATTTAGTTGATGCTGATCGCGAAATTCAACTTATTGATCAATTTACAGGACGTGTTTTAAAAGGTCGTGAATATAGCGATGGCTTACAACAAGCTATTCAAGCTAAAGAAGGCGTAAAAATTAAAGAAGAAACCGTTACTTTAGCAACAATTACTTATCAAAACTTTTTTAGATTATTTAAAAAAATTGGTGGTATGACTGGTACAGCTAAAACTGAAGAAGAAGAATTTAGAAAAATATATAATATGAAAGTCGTAGTCATTCCGACAAATCGACCAATTCAAAGAATTGATGCTACTGACTATGTCTTTTTACATAAGAAAGATAAAATTCTTGCTTTAGTGAATGAGGTTAAGGAAAGACATGAAAAAGGACAACCTGTTTTAATAGGAACTCCAAGTGTTGAAGCAAGTGAAGAAGTCGCTAAATATTTAGATAAAGAAGGTCTTAAATATGAAATGTTAAACGCGAAGAATCACGCACGTGAAGCTGAAATTGTTGCTCATGCTGGCGAACTTGGCCAAATCACTCTTGCTACAAACATGGCTGGTCGTGGTACTGATATTAAATTAACTGCAGAAACTAGAAAGCTTGGAGGATTATGTGTTTTCGGACTTGAAAGACATGAATCTCGTCGTATTGACAACCAATTGAGAGGTCGTAGCGGTAGACAAGGTGATCCTGGATTTTCAAGATTTTATGTTTCTTTAGAAGATGATTTAATGGTTAGATTTGCAAGCGACAGATTAAGAAAAATTTTCGAAGCTAGCGATGATGGAAAACCAATTGAATCTAAAATGTTAACTGCTGCAATTACTAGTGCACAAAAACGTATTGAAGGTCAAAATTTTGATATACGTAAAAATTTACTTGATTACGATGATGTTTTATCAAAGCAAAGACAAATTATGTATTCAAAACGTGATGAAATTTTATACGCTGATAATATACACGATTTATTACTTGATACATTTAATGATTGTGGTAAAGCTATTGCAAAAAGAGCAATTAACGAAAATAGTGATGAAAAATTAATTAGTGGAGAAAAATTAGTTAATATTTTAGTTCCTCAATTTTTGCCTGATGGAATAATTAAAGCAGCTGTTTATGAAGAAACTATTCCAGATGAAATTGCTGAGGATTTATCAGAGGTTTTACTTGATTATTATTCACAAAAGAAAAAAGAATGGGATCCTGAAATTGCTGAAAAAGTCGAAAGAAATATGATTTTAAGAATCATTGATAAAAATTGGACACAGCAAATCGATAATATGACTAGATTTAGAGAGTCTGTTTCTTTAAGAAGTTATGCCCAAACAAATCCTTTGCAAGATTATGTTAATGAAGGTTGGGATATGTTTAGAGAAATGTTAGAAACTATATCATTAGAAGTCGTTTTAAATTTATTAAATGTTAAAATAGCTCCTAAAGTTGAGGATAAAAAGGAAAATGCATTTACAGTTGAGGCTAAACCTTCTATAGATACAAATAATCAATTAGCAAATAAAAATTCAGATATTGAAGAAGAAAAAAAGGTCGAAGAAGTTACTGATGATCCAAATCTTAATATTTCTCATATTGATAAAGATAAAGTTGCTGCTCCAGAGTATAAACATGAGGATATTCATACAAATTAATTATGTTCGATTTATATTTGTTAAAAAATAATGTTAATGAGGCACTTGAGCAAATTAAAAAGCTCAGTGATTCTCTTTGACATCGCACACTTAAAAGAAGAAATTGAAAAAATAGATAATGAATCTTCTAACGATGATTTTTGGTCTAATCAAAGAGAGGCATCTAGCATTATTGATAAAAAGAATGAATGTCAATATAAAATAGAATTATTTAATAAAGTTAATTCTGAATTTTTGGATTTATCAAATTTAGTTTTAGAATTAAGTCCATCAGATTTAGATATGATTGATTTAGTAGAACAATCGTATAAAGATTATATTTTAGATTTGAAAGAATTAAGAAAAATTGTTCTATTTAGTGGAGAATTTGATAATTTAAATGCTATTTTAGAAATACATCCTGGTGCTGGAGGGACAGAAGCTTGTGATTGGGCTAATATGTTATTGAGGATGTACGAACGTTTTTGTGATAGGCATAATTTTAAGTACAAAATTCTTGATTTTTTACCTGGTGAAGAGGCTGGCGTTAAGTCTGTAACAATGTTAATTGAAGGAAAATTTGTCTATGGAATGTTAAAAGGTGAAAAAGGCGTTCATCGATTAGTTCGTATATCTCCTTTTGATGCTAATAAAAGAAGACATACATCGTTTGCTAGTGTTAATGTTGTACCAAAATTTGATAATGATGTTAAGGTTGATATTAAAGATAGTGATTTAAAAATTGATACATATCGTAGTGGTGGTGCTGGTGGTCAAAACGTTAATAAAGTTGAAACTGCTGTTAGAATAACTCATATACCTACTGGAATTGTGGTTTCTTGCCAAGTTGAAAGAACCCAATTAAAAAACAAAGAAATTGCGATGAATATGCTAAAATCTCAGCTTTATCAAAAAGAAATAGAAAAAAAACAAGCAATGATGAAAGGAATTGTTGGAGAGCAAAAAAATATTGAGTGGGGTTCTCAAATTAGATCCTATATATTCTGTCCGTATACGCTAGTAAAAGACAATCGAACTAATTATGAAAATACACAAGTTAATGATGTAATGGATGGAGATTTAGATGGATTTATAAACAGTTATTTAGAAATGGAGGCTAAAAAGAGTGCTTAAAAATTTAACAAAAAAAGATATTTTACATAATTTGTGGAAATTATTTTTGGTAATTTTAGGCACATTAATATTAAGCTTTGGAAGTGGCATTTTTTTAGTACCATTTTCAATTATTACTGGTGGTGTAACAGGCATTGGTATTTTGTTTAGCTCTTTTTTACCTGTTGATATAACTGCCTATATTGTTACTTGGAGTTTGTTTTTTGTCGGTTTAATTTTTCTTGGCTTAAAATTTTCATTAACAACTTTATTGTCTACTATACTATATCCATTAATTTTATCATTTATTTTAAGATCTGGGTTTGGCGAAAATATTATTGATTTACTAATAAGTGGCGCAACCCTTGATAATAATGGATTGATTATTCTTCCTGATGGTAAGGATATAAATGACGGACTTTTATTAATTTGTGGAATTATCGGTGGTGGACTATCAGGATTAGGCTGTGCATTAACATTTGTTGGCGGTGGTTCTACTGGCGGAGTTGATATATTAAGCTTTGTAATTAATAAATTTACTGGAATTAAACAATCTACTTTATTTTTTACAATTGATGCATTAATTATTTCTATTGGAATGATTATTGATTTAATATATCATAATTCGTTTGGGTTTTTAGCATCTCTTGTTGGGATTATAAGTGCAGCTGTTTGCAGCTTTGTTGTTGAAACAATCTACACGACCCGCCTTGGTGCTTATAATGTCGATATAATTTCTGATAAATATGAGGACATTTGTGAATACAGTATAAAAGAGTTAGATCGAACAGCGACTATTTTTAATATAGTTGGTGGTTATACTAAAGAAAATAAAGTTATGATAAGGATTACCTTTAATCGAAGAGAATATTCAAAAGTTAAAGATGCTATTGCGCATATAGACCCGAATGCATTTTGTACTTTTTATCAAACAATGCTTGTTGGAGGACTTGGTTTTAGTAGAATTGCTCCAAGTAGTGAAAATTTGATAAAAACTATGCAGAAAGCCATTAAAAAGAAGAAAAATCATGATTTATAAAAATTTTGAATTAGTCAGTTCGTTTAAGCCAACTGGTGACCAGCCTAGTGCGATAGATTCTTTAGTAGAAGGATTGAATGAAGGGAAAAAGTTTCAAGTTCTTAAGGGTGCTACTGGAACTGGAAAGACTTTTACAATGGCAAATGTGATTGCGAAAGTAAATAAACCCACACTAATCTTAGTTCATAATAAGACATTAGCTGGGCAACTCTATAGTGAAATGAAGGATTTATTTCCCAATAATCGTGTAGAATATTTTGTTTCAAATTTTGATTTTTATCAACCTGAAGCTTATATCCCATCAACAGATACTTATATAGATAAAACAGCACTTATGAATGATGAAATTGAAATGATGAGAACAAGCGCTATAAACAGTGTTCTTGAGCATAGAGATACCATTATTGTTGGTAGTGTTGCATCTATTTATGGTTTAACAGATCCTAATGAATATAAAAAACTTATTTTTGAAGTTCGCATTAATGAAGATTATGATCGTAATGAATTATTTAAAAAATTAATAAATTCTCAATACAAACGAAATAATATTGATTTTGGTCCAGGAAAATTTAGAGTACATGGCGACATAATTGACATTATGCCAATTCAAAGTAGCGATTATTATATACGTTTAGATTTCTTTGGAGATACAATTGAAAATATTTTTAAGTGTGATTTTTTAACTGGTGAAGTCCTTGAAAAATATCATACTTATAATTTATTTCCTGCTTATGACCATGCTTCAACTCATGAGCGTATCTTAGAAGCAGTAAAATCTATTAAAGAAGAATTGAAAGAACGTTTGGATTATTTTAAAAAAGAAGGGAAATTACTTGAGGCAGAACGATTAGAATTTAGAACAAATCAAGATTGTGAGACATTGACTGAATTTGGAATGTGCCCTGGAATTGAAAATTATGCAAGACATATTGATCAAAGACAACCAGGTCAAAAGCCTTTTTGCTTAATGGATTATTTTCCAAGAGATTATTTATTGATTGTCGATGAATCTCATGCAACATTTCCTCAAATAAAAGGGATGTATAATGGAGACCGTTCTAGAAAAACTACATTAGTAGAATTTGGATTTAGGTTACCAAGTGCTTTAGATAATAGACCATTAAATTTTAATGAGTTTGAAAATGAAATTAATCAAGTTATTTGCACAAGTGCCACGCCTGGTGATTACGAATTAAGTAAAACTAACGGTGAATTTATTGAACAAATTATAAGACCAACTGGTTTATTAGATCCAAAAATTGAAGTTAGGCCTTCCTTAGGACAAATAGATGATTTAATAGGCGAAATAAATAAAAGGATTACATTACATGAGAGAGTTATGGTTGTTACTTTAACAATCAAAATGGCTGAAGATTTAACATCTTATTTAAAAGATCATGGTATTAAAACAGTTTATTTGCATAATGAATGTAAAACACTAGAAAGAAGTGAGATTATATACCAACTAAGAAAAGGAAAGTACGATGTTTTAGTTGGAATTAACTTACTTAGAGAAGGTTTAGATATTCCAGAAGTGAGCCTAATTGCTATTTTAGATGCTGATAAAGAAGGATTTTTAAGAAGTTCAAGAAGTTTAATTCAAGTTGTTGGTAGAGCAGCACGAAATAAAGATGGAACTGCAATAATGTATGCTGATAAAATTACTGATTCAATGAAAATTTGTATCGATGAAACTAATAGAAGAAGAGAAATTCAAAATAACTATAATATGGAATATGGAATAGTTCCTACAACAATTGTTAAAGAAATAAAACCACCATTACACAATATTGAAGAGGCTAGTGAAATTGAAATAAAAGGTAAAATGACAAAATCGGAGTTAGATCGTAAAATAAAACAAGTTGAAAAAGAAATGAAACAAGCAGCAAAAGATTTCGATTTCGAAAAAGCAATAAAACTTCGTGATATATTGTTTGAATTAAAAGCAAGTAAAAACTAATTTTTATTTTTTAAAAAAAGAAAATAGTCCTTTTTTAACATAATTTTCTTTATTAATTGAAATAACTTTATAGCCTTCTTTTTCTATGTTATTTATAATTGTTTGCAATGAATCTTCACTTTTTAATAAAAATTTAGATTCATTTCTTAAATGGCTTGATTTTATTTTACTTGTTCCATTTACTTTTCTTATAATATCATTTATATGTGATTCGCACATAGAACAATGCATCCCTTCAATTTTTAAAGTAATTAATAACATATTGAGCCTCCCAAAAGTTAATGAATATTAATATATCTTTTTAAAGTATATAATATATTTATTAAATGAGGTAATTAAATGAATTCAAATGAAATATTAAATGAACTAAATAAGTTATCAAACAATAATTACAATGTTGTATTGATTGATGGACCATGGGGAAGTGGGAAAACATATTTAATTAATAAATTTATTAAAGAAAATAAAGATAAGATTAATATTTACTATGTATCAATGCTTGGAAAGAAAAATGTCGATGATATTAATACTTCTTTATATGGTGAAGTAAATAAAATTAGTAAGATAAAAATTACAAATTTAATTCCTAGTGCGATAAATGCATTAAATGAAATTAGTGGAGATAAAGATTTAGAATTTGTTTTAAAAATAAAAAATAAAAAAGCAAAATGTATAATCATTTTAGATGATTTAGAAAGATATGCTAGTAGTGATTATGATGAATTTTTAGCATATATTTCTAATTTAGTATTAAGAGGAAGTAAAATTATTTGTGTTAGTAATTTATTAGAGTTAGGAAGCGGTGAAAGATATAATTTTAATTTATACAAAGAAAAGATATTTGATCGTGTCTATAAAGCTGAATTATTTAATAATGATGTTATTCAAGAAAAATTTCATGAATATGCAAATTATCTTGATAAGATAATTATTAATTTATTTAACAAAAATTTTAGAATAGTTGAGAAAGCTTATAATTTTTCAAATGAGGTTATTACAAAATTAATTGATTCAAAAATAAGATTAAAAGATGAAGATTATAAAGCAATAATTTATTATTCGACAATTTTGCTTAATGTATATTTTGATAATAAAAAATTAAGACTCGAAGATTTTAATATTCGACCAAGTCAAAGTTCTATAAATTACAATAAAATTTCTTTTAAAGAAGAGGATGATGCTTGGACGAGCATTTTTATTTATGAGTATAGTTTGAATACTTTATATCTTTATAAATATGAGAATGAATATATTTTTATTGCTAAATTGTTAAAAGCTTATCTATATGACGATTACAATGGTTTAACTGAATATTACTCAGCTAATTCATTTGACATTAATAGAATAAAAAGAACTAATTTAATAAATCTCGAAGATTTATTATCTATTTCAGATAATATTAATATCAATAATTATGATGAATTACTTAATTTATTAGAAACAAAAATTACTAATCCGGATTTGATTATAAGATTTTTAAATGTTTACGAAAGTACTTTATCTAAAGAAAATAAAGAGTTTTTTAATAAACTTAAGGATAATATTGAATTAAGGTATGAAGAAATATTCATTAATAAGGTCATTGATTTATTTAAAATGAAAAAATTTAATGAATTCTATAAAATTATAAATGACAATATCTACCTTTTAATTGATGAACATGATAAAAAAATAGATGCTAATTTTAAGCGTTTTAATTATTTTTTAAATTTAAATGATGAAGAAAATTTATTTAGATATAAGACTTTCTTATTTAACTATATAGATGTATTAAACAAATCAAGTATGAAAAATGATTTATTAAATTATTTAGAAAATTTAAAAAATAAGACTGATTTAGTAATGATTTTAATAAAAAAACTTACTTATGTTAAAGAGGAGGTACAAGACTGATTCAAATATATAAATAAAAAATATATATTTTTGTCTGATATTAATTATGAACAAATATTTACTATTATTTGATGAATTTATCACAAAGGAAGAAATTGAAAATCTAAATTTAGCTCTGAAAATTTTTATGGTTGACCATAAAAATGCTGAAATATTTGCTGTTGAAAGCGACAAATACGATTCTAAAGTTTTAAAAAACTACAACATAAAATTTATTAAGAATGAAGAAGTTTATGGTTTGATTAGTGATAAATATTTTAGTAAAATTTTAAATTTTATCTATAATGCTGAATATGAAATTAATTTAAATGATTTTAATAAATTGAACGTTATTTTTTTAAAAGGATATGAAACCAATGTATTAATTAATGTTATTAGTAAATCCTATAATGAACAACTATTTGATTATTATTGCAGTGAGAATCGACTTAATAATCAAGATATTATCTTTAAAAATCAATCATCAAATTTAACTCTTGATCATACATTAATATTGAATGGTGATATTTCAGAAACAAGGATGTTTTTAAATTCATTAAATTTTTTTAATAGCTTAGAGAAACAAAGAAAAGAAATAAGAGAGAAAGACACATCTTTCTTTAATTTTTTTAATAGAGGTGCTTTCAAAAAAATTGACTCACTACCACCTTATTTTTTTCTAAAATATTATCAGTTTATTATTGATAGCGATATGGTTGAATATAGATATTATTTTAATATTAAAAAGACCGAAGAATTTCTAGAATGTTTAAAAAATAATATTATTTGATATTTTTATTTAATTCTTTCAATTTATCTTCTAATTCTTTATCTTTTTCGCTGTTTAATCTTTTATTTTTTTCTTCTTGAGACTCTTTAGTATCAGTTTTTTCTTCTATTATTGTTACCATACTACTATTGTCTTTTGAACTAGTGCCGACTTTTTTATTATCTTTTTTATGAATCTTCTTATAGCGTAAATATGACCAACCACCTAATGCTATGACAACAAAAGAAATCGTTATTACGTAAATATATGTATCAATTGCTTCATTATTTTTTACATTAAGAATTATGGCATTTGAAACATATACATATTCTGAGGTTTGGTAGAATAAATAAAATGAAACTTTTGCTTCTTTTTTTGTAGTACTAATCGTAGAAGTTTCTAAATCTATCACATATTCTAAAGGAGAATTTTGATTTGTCGTAAGTTTGTATTCATCTCTACTTAATTCCGTATCTAAAAAGTAAACAGTAAGACCATCAATATTTAATTTTTCATTATTTTGATAATTAGTCTTAAATTCTTTATTTAAGGAATAGGTTAAATGTCGATTATCTACATCATCAGCAATTTTATATGATGGGTGTGCTGTTGCATCTTTATTTGGTGAACATCCAAATAAAGACAAAAAGCATAAACATAGTGAAAGAAGGGCTATAATTCTATTTTTCATATTATTTAATATATTTTATTTTGAACTTGAATTTAAATGGTTTGCTCGCATCTATTTCATATTGTTGATAAACTGGTGCTCCCCATGAATCATCACCACCAATACCCCTTTGCTTGCCTATAATTGTAATATAAGTCCTACTATCTTTAGGTAATTCATTCCATCTATTAAGTGATTCTAATAAAAATTCATCATAACCTAAAACTTTAAATTGAAATGCTTCATCAATAGCCTCAAATCTTAAAGTATGATTATTAGGTGTTTTAATTTCTAAATAACGGGCACAGGTTTTATTTCCGATATCTTGAACACGAGGATTAGAAGGAACATTATATGAATCGAGGTTTGTATTTATACCATCAATATCTGCTATAGATGTTTTTAAAGTATATTTCCCCATTTTTGCACCATCTTCACAATCTATATAAGTATCAAATGGTCCCTTACCATAATAGGTGTATTCTTTTAATTTGAAATTCAATGGGAATCTTAATCCGAATAAAGGAATAGAAGGCAATTTAGATTTAGAACCTGAATAATCAAAAGTTATTTCACATGTGTCATTGCCAACTAATGAATAAGATATACTCACAGTAGCTTCATCATTTATTGAAGGCATATGATAAGTTATTTTTATTATTTTTGAGTTATTTTCATTAGTTATAATTTCTGTATCATTTGGTAGACTATACATAAATTTACTACAAGCAAACCAAACTGAAGAATCATAAGCAAAACGATTACCGAAATCATTATCAGTCATTGCTCTCCAAAACGTAGGCATCACTTTATCATAGATTATTTCTTCACCATGAACACTTAATGAAATTAATGATGTAGGATTATTCAAACAAGCAATTAATCTCAAAGAGTTGTCATCAAAATAAAGACCTTCATTAAATGCGCCTGGAACATAAATTGCTTTCTTAATTAATGAATCTTTATTAGAGAAATATTTACTTATATTCTTATAGTCACCATTAACAATTTCTTCTCCAAAAGCAATTTCATTTCCTTTTTCTAAATAATAAATGCTTTCGTTTATATAAGCTGTGACCCTATTAATAATTTCACCGGAATTATTGATATTATCTATATTTAACTTTATTGTTTTGGTTGTTAATGGCTCGATTGAAATAAAGAATTCTTTTTCAAGAACAGCCTCACCATCTATTAATCTTTCGTATTTAAATTTATAAATGTCTGTATTTAGGAACAAATTTTTATTAGTAATAGTTACTTCTTCACCATGAATAATTATTTTTAAAGGCTCATAAGCCTTTTTTGCTCTAGCTAATTTAAATGATTTTTTAGCAATATTCCTATTTGAGTTCAATAAACCATTACAATTAAAATTACCATCATGTGGTCGATCATTAAAATCACCACCACAGGCAATAAATTCTTTCCCATTTGTGTCGACTTTAACTAAGCCTTGATCACAAAAATCCCAAATGAAGCCACCTTGATATCTAGGATATTTTTCTTCACGATCAATATACATATCAAAGTTTCCATCTGAGACACCCATTGAATGTTCGTACTCACATTCAATCATAGGTCTATTATCACTAGATTTCATGTACTCATCTATCTCTTTTGGTTTAGCATACATTCTTGAATAAAAATCAGAATCTTTTTCATGACCTTTAACAGCGTAACATGATTCATAGTGTACAGGTCGAGATGAATCTAATTTTTTGATTAGTTGATAAGCATCTAAAGTATTTTCTCCTGCCGAACATTCGTTGCCGATTGACCAAATTACAACTGAAGGATGATTAAAATCTCTTCTTACCATTGCATATTGTCTGGCTAAAATAAGTGATTTCCACTCTTTATTTATGGCGGGAGTACAAGACTCTTTTAATCTATCCCATACTCTAATTCCACGAGCTTCTTGCCATGTACCATGAGTTTCTAAATCTGCCTCATCAATTACATAAAATCCATACTTATCACATAAGTCATAGAATTTAGTATCGTTAGGATAGTGACTGCAGCGAATTGCATTAAAATTATTTTCCTTTAATAATTTTAAATCATTTTCTATTAATTCATAACTCATTGTTTGACCATTATACATATCCCATTCAACTCTATTTGTCCCATGAAATACGACTCTTTTTCCATTTATTTTGAAGATGTTATCTTGTATTTCAACAGTCCTAAAACCTATATTAATTTTAGATATTTCAATAATTTTGTTATTGTTTTTAATTGTAAACTTAGCTAAATACAAATTAGGCGTTTCGCTCGACCAAGGTTCAACATCATTAATTCTAATATTGAAATTTACGATATTATCTATTTTCTTATGTTCTGATGCTACTAATTCATTATCTTTATAAATTTCTATTAATAGCTCACCTTCAATTTTGCCGGACATTTCTAATTTAGCATCAAATATTCCATCCTTATAATTATTAGTTAAGGTAGAAGTGGACTCGATATTTACTAGATGTGTTTTAGGAATTAAATCAATGCGGACGTCTCTAAATATTCCTGCCATTTTCCACATATCTTGATCATGAAGCCATGATGCACTAGAAAATTTAAAAACGAAAACACATAATCTATTAGTACCTTTTTTTAAAAACTTTGTTATTTCAAATTCCGATGGTGTCATGAATTGAGCAGAATAGCCGACAAATTCTCCATTTAGATAAACATAAAAAGATGATAAAACACCTTCAAAAGTTAAATTAACCTTTAAATCACGAGTATTTTCTTCAAAATCAAAATCTCTTACATATAGCATGAATGGGTTATGACTTGGGACCTCACCAACATTTAATTTTTCTTTGCCATCAAAGGCATACATTTGATTAACATAATGAGGATTTCCAAAACCTTGGAGTTCCATAAATAGTGGAACCTTGATGTCACTTAGCTCCTCAGTACTTTTAAAGTTTTCTAAATAATCTAGAGAATCTTTGTCAAACCCATTTTCGTTAAATAAACATTTCCATATTCCATTTAACGAAAAAGAAGAGATATTGTTATCATTATAATCAAGTTCACTTCTATAAAATGGGTGATTTGAGTGATCTAAATTTGTATTTATATTTACAATAGATTTATCCTTGTGATATGTGAAATTATTTTCGATTTTCATAATATTACCTTTCTAATTATAAAAAAGAAGCTGTTTCAAACAGCTTCTTATTAAAGAAATTTTAAATTATTTCTTCTTCATATATTTTAATGAGTCGATAGTAACTGCAGCTAAAATAATTAAACCTTTAAAGACGAAAATTAAGTTTGCATCAATATTCATTGTAGTTAAAGCAACTTGCAATGCTTGGAAAACTATGACACCAACGACGATACCTGAAATTTTACCAATACCACCAGAGAAAGAAATGCCTCCAACAACAGCGGCCGCAATAGCATCACCTTCCCAACCTGTACCATATGTACTTGACATGGATCCATTTAATCTTAAACATTCTAAGAATCCGCCTAAGGCATATAATACGCCAGCCATGATAAATACACCAAGAGTTACTGCAAAAACTGAGATACCAGAAACAGAAGCAGCTTCTTTATTTCCACCAACTGCATACATATATTTACCGAATTTAGTCTTATTCCAAATAAACCACATTATAAGAATGATTGCTAATCCCCATAAAATAATAGTTGGGAATCCACTAGAGGTTGTTGGTGCTAACATATTTTTAATTTTCATATCGATACCACCTGAAGGCAAGCCACCAGTAGTATAAGTTAAGAAACCAAAAATTGTTAATTGAGTTGCTAAAGTTGTTACGAATGGATGAATTTTGAATTTAGCAGTGAAAAAGCCTGCTAAAGTTGAGAATAATGAACATAACAAAATAGAAATAAATATAGCTAAAAATATTTTCACTGGTATGCCTAAAGCATCAAAGTTAATAGTATTTCCAAATAATTGGATTGCGTTATCACCTTTATGGAATAACATAGCTGTTACAACACCAGCTAGTCCAACCATACGTCCAACAGATAAATCAGTTCCACCAATAAGAATACATCCAGCGACACCTAAAGCTAAGAACATACGAGGCGCAGATTGAGCTAATATATTATACATTGTACTTAGGTTGAAGAAGTTAGGTCTACCAATTAATGGAGAGACAATACCAAGCGCAATAAATATAAAGATAATTGCAAAATATAAACCATATTTTAAGAAGAAAGTTGAGAATTTAAATGAATAAGTAAAGTTTTCAAACTTCTGAGCTTGCTTTTGCGAGAAAGTAAACATAGAATTTCTTAACAAGTCAATCATATGATATTTATACAAGAAGACCTGATGAACATCGTCTTTAAACTTTGCTAAGTTTTTCTTATGATTAAACTTAATTTCTATAAGTCTATTTTTATTAACTAACTTTGTATAAGAAATCTTTTCTTTTCGCTCTTTAATTTCGTTAGGAGTATTAGCTTCAACAGTTAATGCATCAACTAATTCTTTTTTATTTAATTCGTTAACTTCTTTAAGATTATTTTCAAACCTTTCCTTTTCTTTGCTAATAAGTTTCTTTCTATTAAGTTTTAATAAATTAAGATACTCAGTGTTATAAAGTTCATTAATTGTATTTTCAGAATTGAGAGTTAATGTTTTGATTTCTTTATCTTGCAATTTAGAAACCACATTAGCTAATTTTAAATCTTCCTTATCTTTCAATAAGAGTTTTTTCTTAACTACTTTATTTAATTCACGATTCTTCTTGATTTTTCTTATTTCGGATTCAATAATAGCAATTTTATCATCACCATCAGCACGTAAAGCTTCAATTCTATCTTTATTAGGCTTTACTTTAGCATAAATTGGCGCCAACAAATTAGTTTTTTGTTCATCACTAATAATATCAGTATTTTCGATGTAATATTTTTCATATTTTTTGCGATCAAAATAGGAAGTAATACGATATTTTAAAGAATTAAAATAACATAATTTACGATCAATAAAATCTAATTGATTATTTGTTAATAGTTCTAATAAATTATATTTTTCTTTATTAATTAAATATATTTTCTTCTTAATTGAATATACTTCTTTTGGATTTTTCGCATTTTTTAATTCTAAAAGAAGATCCTTCTTGCTTAATTCTATATAATCAGGAAGTTTTTTATCAATTAAAGCGCGCCCCTCTTTTATTAAATTAGCTAATTCTATTTTGCTATTTTTATTATTTAATTTTATATCATTAATTTTGTTATTATTTTCAGCAAGCTTATTCATTATAACTTGCTTTTCATCATTAGACTTAACTATTTTAATTCCATCATCATTAAAATAGACTTTTAATTCAGATTTAATTCTCTCGTTTTCAATTGTGAGATTAGCGATACTAACAGCATTATCATATATTACTTTTTGAACATCTTTTATTTTTAAGCTATATTTTTGAATTTCACTTTTGAGATCTTCGAGAATTTTTTCACTTGGATTTAATAAATTTTCATTTTCCATTGTGTTTACTCCTTATAAATATTTTGTGCTTAAACGCAATAATTCGTCTTGATTAGTTTCTTTTGTGTTAACAATTCCAGCTAATCGACCATTTGATAAAACAGCGATGCGATTTGTTATACCTAATATTTCAGGCATTTCGCTAGAAACAACAATGACTGATGTTCCTTTTTTTGCCATTTGAATAATTAATTGATAAATTTCATATTTTGCGCCAACATCAATGCCACGAGTTGGATCATCAAGCAATAACAAATCAGGTTTTCTTTCAAGCCATTTTCCAATGATAACTTTTTGCTGATTACCACCAGAAAGAGAAGAGATTAAATCATTATAGCCGTTACATTTTGTATGCATCTTAATAATTTCTCTATTAGCAGCTTTATTCATCAATGATGTAGATAAAACACCAAATTTTTTGTAATTGTCTAAATTACAAATACAAGTATTGAATGTCAAATTTGCCATTGGGAACATACCATTAAATTTTCTTTCTTCAGTAATCATTGCTAAACCTTCTCGCATTGCTTCACTAGAACTCTTAAAATTTACTAAGTTATCTTTATAGCGAATTGTTCCACTTGCTCGGACTCTAACACCGAAAAGTGTTTCAAGTAATTCACTTCGACCGGCGCCGATTAATCCATAAAATCCAAAAATTTCACCTTTTTTGACATTAAATGATATATTTTTTAGATATGGAGCATATTTTGTAGATAAGTCATTAACAACTAAAATATCTTCGCTAGATGGATTGTTATCAACTTCAGGATATCTCTTAGATAAAGAACGGCCAACCATTGAGGTAATTAATTCGTTAATATTTGTATCTGCAACTTTTTTAGACATAATCATATGTCCATCACGAAGTACAGCAACGTCATCACAAATTTGGAATATCTCATCCATTTTATGAGAAATGTAAATAAATGAAACACCGTCTTTTTTTAAATCATTAATAATTTGAAATAATTTTTTAACTTCTCGATTTGACAAAGAAGAAGTAGGTTCATCTAAGACAACAATTTTTGCATTATAAGACATAGCTTTTGCAATTTCACACATTTGTCTGGTTGCAACTGACATTTTACGCATTGGAATGTCTAAATTGACAGTAATATCTAATTTTCTAAATAGTTCGGCAGCTTCTTTTTTCATTAAATTTTCATTAACAACCCCAAAGCGCATTGGGAATCTACCTAAAAATAAATTATCAACAACAGTACGATCTAAAACTTGATTTAATTCTTGATGGACCATTGCAACGCCATTTTCTAAAGCTTCCTTTGGACTTGTGAAGTCTACTTGCTTACCATCTAAATAAAATTTGCCTTCATCTTTTGAATAAATTCCGAAAAGACATTTCATCATTGTCGATTTTCCAGCACCATTTTCTCCCATCAATCCAATAACTGTTCCAGGACGAACATTAAGATTAATAGAGTCTAGAACTTTATTAGTACCAAATGATTTAGAAAGGTTTTTAATTGAAAGAATATAACTTTCTTGCATTCTTTCCCTCCTTATAACAAACGGGTAAGTAGTTGCCCACTTACCCTTATTTAATTTATTTATTGACAGATATTACTATTTGAGAATATCCATATATGTTTGACCAGCATTTGTACTAGTCATATTTAAGATGAATGCTTCATAATTATCAAGATTATTCATACTATTTGTAATTAATGATTCATTATTTCCATCACCTGAAACAATTGTAAGATTAAGTTTTAATAATTTAGCATATTGTTTAAATGTTGGTAACAATTGTCCGTTAACAAAGTTATCTGCAGAATTATAACATGTTAAGAAGACATTGTATTCTCTAGCATCATCAGCAACAGCTTTAACTTTTTTATCAAGAGGTACGCCAGAAGCATAATCTTTCCAATTTGTACTATCAATCATTGTGTTAGTTGTTTGAAGTTGTTTATCTTCTGATGTATACCAAGTAGCACTAGAAGAGATACCACCTTGTGCTGTTTCTTTTGAAATGCCATTAACTAAAACATCTGGTAAGTCAACTTCATATTCTTTATTTTCAGCTAAATCTTTTTGTTTTGTTTTTGTAGTTGAAGTAGGCATTGTGTAACCACCTTTATCATCAAATTTTACTCCATCTAAAACATTACGAATAACTTGTAAAACTAAATATGTTTGACCTTCAGCATTTTGTGAAATAGTTCCACCATAAGCAATACCTTTAGTCTTTGCATCTTCACCGTCAGGATTAATTGCATTAACAGCATCGGTGTTAGCATCAAATCCAAAGACAGGAACACGATAATTTTTATCAACTATGCTATTATAGACAGTCATTCCCATACCATCATTATTAGAAATAATTAAATCGATCTTATCGCCATAAGTTGTTTTCCAACTTGCTGCTAGGTTATTGGCTTGAGTGTTAGACCATGTTCCACCAGCATCTTGAGAAATAGCAGCAATTAATTCTTTTACTTGAAGTTCTTTACCATCTTTTGTAGTAGCTTTTCCAACTTTTGCTCTATTACTTTTACCTGCTTCGTAATCAGCAACTTTCATTTCACTTGTTAAATCTTTATCAAATTCAGCAGTATAAGTATCTAATTTTTTTCTAACTTCATTTGAACGATAAATACAAGCATCTTGTCCTTGTTGACCAACAAGCATAACATAACCTAAAGCTCCATCACCATTTCTATCTAATTCTGCAGCGGTGTGATCTTTAATATAATTTAAAATTAAATCACCTTGCATGACACCACCTTGCTTTGGAGATGGACCAACATAGAAAGTATTAGGATTGTGATTTAAAGTATCAGTATCAACTTGTGTACCTGCAGCATCTTTAAAAGGGAAACGATTATAGAAAATAACTGGTTTATCTTTAGTTTTAAGACCTAAAGGTTTATATGCGCTGCCGCATGATGTAAGTGCTAATCCAGCAAATGCTAGACCAAATAATGGAATTAAATTCTTTTTCATTATAAAGTATCCTCCTCAATAATTCCGTTTAATCCAAGGAGTAGATACACACTATTCTCCCCTTGTTAACACTTTTAATTTATTCTTTTGATATTTTAATGTCAAGTAAATTTGTAAGCGCTTACATAATTTTTATTGATACAATCAATAGAAAACGCTTAAGAAACATGGTATAAAAAAAGTTAATTAATAGTTTTCAAAATAGAACTGTTTAAAATAATAATTTTGAGCTTATTTTTCAAATTTTATCATTATTACATTATAATTAATGTTAAAAATTAATATATTTTTGAAAAGAACAAAATCTTAAAAAATTTTAAATACATTATGCTTATTCGAAAAATATGTCAATCTATTCATAAAAATTAAAATTTAATAATTTTTTGAGTTAATTAAAAAACAATTAAATAAATTGTAGTTAGCCTTTTTTTAATATTTCACTATGTAATTTTAAAATAGTAAAAATATTGGTTATTTGGTATAATTTCGTTGAGGTAAAAAATGAAATATAAAAGGATTATTTTAAAGTTGAGTGGAGAAGCTCTTGCTGATAAAAAAGACGGAACTATTTTAGATAATGAAAAATTAAAAAATATTGCTGAAGCAGTGAAAAAAATGCATGATTCAGGGGTACAAATTGGTGTCGTAATTGGTGCTGGTAATATATTTAGAGGAAAAATAGCTAATAAGATTGGAATTGATCAAACTAATGGCGATTACATGGGAATGCTAGGAACAATAATTAATTGTACTGCACTTAGTAGTGCTTTAGAAAAAATTGGAGTTACTACTAGAGTTATGTCTGCTATAGATGTAAATAAAATTGCTGAACCTTATATTTATAAAAAAGCGATTGCTCATTTAGAATGTAATAAGGTTGTGCTATTTGCTGGCGGAACTGGTAATCCATATTTCACTACAGATACATGTGCATCTTTAAGAGCTTTAGAAATTAATGCTGATGCAATTTTAATGGCTAAAAATGGTGTTGATGGTGTTTATGATAGTGATCCAAGGATTAATAAAAATGCTAAATTTTTAAAGAAATTAACTTATCATGATATAATCGATAAAAATTTAAATGTTATGGATCAAACATCAATTACAATGCTAATTGGTAAACATAAAGAAGTTCGAATTTTTTCGATGGATGATATGAATAATTTTATGAAAGTTATAGAAGGATTTGATATAGGAAGCACAATTACGGAGGATTAATTTTATGGATAGTTACGCTTTACTTGCAAAAGAAGATATGAATAAGAGTATTTTAGTTTTACGTGAAAATTTATCAACGCTTAGGACTGGAAGAGCTTCGCCTGCATTGCTTAATAATTTAGAATGTGATTATTATGGTGATAAAATGCCTGTTAATCAAATCGCTGCTATTAAAGTACCTGAACCTAGACAATTAGTTATTGAACCTTATGATCGTAATGACATTAAAGCAATTGTTGCAGCAATTAATGCTAGCGATATTGGTATTAATCCTGTTATTGATGGAAATAAAATTAGATTAGTTGTACCTGCATTAACAGAAGATAGAAGAAAAGAGCTAGTTAAAAAAAGCAAATCGTATTGTGAAGAATATAAAATTGCTGTTAGAAATGTAAGACGAGACTTTATGGATAAATTAAAAAAAGATGAAAGCTATACTGAAGATAGTAGAAAGAGAGCTGAAGCTGATATCCAAAAAGTTACCGATGAAGCTATAGCTGAAATTGATAAAGTTTACAAAGAAAAAGAAAGCGAAATAATGGCTATTTAATGGAAGGACATAAAGAACTTATACCACATAATGAATTATCATTAGATACAAAAAAGTCCATGAAATCACGTATTTTAGTTGGACTAATTTTGTTTGTTATAATAATTCCTTTACTTATTTTAGGAGATTATTTCTTTTTTTGTTTAATTATAATTTTATTAGGTATTTCTACTTATGAAATTATAAAAGCACCGCAAAGCGAAACAAAAAAATATTCGATTGCTACTATTATTTTTACGTACTTAATTAATTATGGTGTTATTACTTTAATTTTGTTTGCAAATAACAAAAATAACGGGACACCTTTTTATGATTTAATAAATGGATTTTCTCATATTGAACTTTCTTTAGTCTCTTTAGTTTTAATAATAGTTCCTTATTTTTTATTAGTAATATTTGATAAGAAATTTGAAATAAGCGATGCTTTATATTTTATTAGCTTTGATATATTACTTATTTTAGGGTTTTCTACATTACTCTTTTTAAGGTTTTTACCTATTTATGATCTAATTAAAAGTAATAATGGAAATAATGTAGCTAATTATATTAGATTTGGAACGTCGATTGATTTAATCTTATATATGGCTATTGGCGTTTGCTTAAATGATATTTTTGCTTATTTTTTTGGAGTATTATTTGGTAAACATAAAATGTGTCCAAATCTCTCTCCTAAAAAAACTTGGGAAGGATTTTTTGGCGGGGTCATAAGTTCATTTATATTTTCTTTTTTGTTTGGAATATTATTAGCCTATTTTAACAATCCATTAGCTGAATGTTTAAGTTTTAATAGGTGGTATAATATTTTGCTTTTAAGTTTAATTATGCCTTTAATTGGAACATTAGGAGATTTAATTTTTAGTGCGATAAAAAGACATTATGGTGTTAAAGATTTTGGAACTATTTTAAAAAGTCATGGTGGTGCTTTGGATAGACTTGATTCAATTTTAATTTCAAGTTTTGTTATAAGTTGCTTGATTCATTTAATGACTTTAAGTTTATAAGATGGATTTAATAATTTTAGGTGCTAGTGGATCGATAGGGTCTCAAGTGCTAAGTATTTTAAATAATTATGAAAAAGAATGGACTTTAGTAGGCTTTTCTATTGGAGAAAGAGCTTTTTTAATTGATGATATTTTAAAAAAATATAAAAATGTTCAGTATATTTGCTTAAAAAATAAAGATGATTTTAAAAAATATAGAAGGATTTATCCTTATATTAAATTCTATTATGGTGATAAAGGTTTAATTAAATTAGTAAATTCTAATAAAAAATGTGCAATACTTAATGCATTAACTAGTTATATAGGACTAAGACCAAGTATTGAGACATTAAAAAATAAAAGGATATTATTATTAGCTAATAAAGAATCCTTAGTTATTGGTGGAAGTTTATTACAAAAATTAATTAAAAAACACTATGGAAAAATTATCCCAATAGATAGCGAACATTGTGCTATTGAAAAATGTTTTAAATTTATTAAAAATGGGAAACAAATTGACTATATTGCGATTACAGCTAGCGGTGGACCTTTTTTTAATTATTCTATCGAACAATTAAAAAAAGTGAATGTTTATGAAGCGTTAAACCACCCTAATTGGAAAATGGGTAAAAAAATTTCAATTGATAGTGCAACTATGATGAATAAAGTTTTTGAAGTTATAGAAGCATATTATTTATTTAATTTACCTTATGAAAAAATTAAAGTCTTTATAGATAGAACTAGTAATACTCATGGATTTATTAAACTTATCGATAATCAATATATTGTAAATAATTCAAAGCCTACAATGATTAATCCAATCAAATATGCTTTAAGTTTAAATAGTCTTGAAAGTGATGATGTTTACATAGAAGATTCGTTAAAGAAATTTAATTTGCTATCATTCGATTATAAAAAATATTTTATGATGAAATATGCTAAATTAGTAATTGAAAAGAAAGGAAATAGTGGAGCCATACTATGTTCAATAAATGATACACTAGTAAATTCTTTTATAAATAAAAGAATTACTTTTGTTGAACTATTACAAAATATTGATAGAATAATGAATAGCGTTAAAATTTCAAAATTGGATAATTATTTTGTTTTGATGCTTACTATAAAAGTAATTAGATTAAAAGTATTGAAATATCTTAAAAGGAGTAGATAGATGTCGAAATTATTATCTTTATTATTATTAATTATAGCTTTAGGTGTACTTGTAACAATACATGAGCTGGGACATTTTATTGCTGCAAAGAGTTTTAATGTTTACTGTAGTGATTTTTCAATAGGTTTTGGCCCTAAGATTGTAAATATTAAAAGAAAAGGCCACGAAACTAGTTTTAAGATAGGGATTTTACCTTTAGGTGGGTATGTATCAATGTATGGAGAAGGTGTTGAATTACCAGAAGGTGTAAATATTCCTAAAACAAGAAGTCTAGAAGGTATATCAAGATGGAAAAGATTTATTATCATGAGCGCTGGAATAATTATGAATTTTGTTCTTGCTTATGTGATATTTTTTATATGTGCTAGTTGTTTTCCTCAATATGATGTCGGATATATTAATCAAGTAAAGATAAAAAATAATGATAAAATAGTAGAGAAAATCAAGATAATTGATAGTGATTATAGTTTAAAAGATGGCGATATTTTATCTGTTGGAACTTTTTCTTTAGATAAGAAAACTACTTTTTCTTTATTAGGATATTACGATAACAATAATTTTATTCCTAGTACTCATTATGATGAAACAACTGATTCATACTATACATTCGGATTAAATGTAAGCAATGCTGGAATTTATGATTTAGATGATTATTCTAATTTGATATCTATTTATGTTTCTAAATTAAGTGAAGGATATTTATACGAATTAAATAAAGAAACGAATAAAGAAGAATTTAAAAGTGTTAGTACTTATTTACCAATTATTAAAGACAATGCTATTCAAATTTATAATATTCCTAGTGGTGCTAATTATAGTGATGTCAAAGTAAGTTTTAAAAATATTAATGAAGATAAATCTTATATTTATAATGCTTTAATAAATATTAGTTCTAGCAAAGATGGAATTATTGATCCATTATATTTAGGCGTAAATTATAAGAAGTATTGGGCTGGATGGGACTCATTTAAAATAGCTAGTGATAACTGGGTAACATCAACTAAATTAATTAGTAAAGCTCTTGGTGGACTATTTGTTGGTAAGGGATGGGATCAACTCGGAGGACCTATTTCGATATTCACTCAAACTACAGCTATATTAGAAAAAAATCCTTTTAATTCATATTTACAATCATGGGGAATAATTAGTGTTAATTTAGCATTATTTAATTTATTACCATTTCCTGGATTAGATGGTTGGCATATGCTTGTCACCATTGTTGAAGGAATAACGAACACTTTTAAGAAATATTTCTATTATAAAAAGAACTCTAAATATGCAAAAACCCTTCTAAAATCGTATGAAAATTTAGATATTGAACTAAATGATCTAAAAAAAGATTTTAAAAACAAGTATAATGAATCTTATAAAAAAGAATTATTTAATCATGATGAAAGCAATGATTTAGACCCTAAGTATTTAGATTTTAAAAGTATTTTAAATAAAGAAAATGAAATCCAAGAATTTGTTATAGAAAATCATCTTGAAGAGGTCGGTGCTTTTAAAGAGTGGGTTTTACCTGAAAAAGTAAAAAATATTGTTTCTTATATTGGACTTGCTTTACTTTTTATTTTAATGGCCGTTGTTTTTGTTTTAGATATTATAAGGATTGCTTAAAAAATGATAGATGGAGATAAAAAATTCAAAAAATTTTTAAATAGCATTAAAATTTTTGATGTTGATTCTTATGATTTAAGTTTTTTAAGTATTTTAAAATCAAAAGATAAAGTTAATACATTTATTTATAATATTAAAAAAGATAGTCCATGGACTTTTAAGTTAATTGATCAATTTATTATTGGACTAAATAATATAAAATCGTACTCTTATGAAATTAATTTTTATTATGATTTTAAATTAGAAATGGTTGATATTTATAATTTAATTAAAGATTTTTACTTTAATAAAGTTCATAAAGAAGAAAATTTTGAAGTTATATTAAATGATGATGGAATTTCTTTAATTTTTTATAAAGAAAAGGATTTAAATGATTTTAATATGATTAAAGATGATTTAATTTCTTTTTTAAGTTTTTTAAATTATCCGAAATTTTATAAAGCATCTATTAAAGAAATTAATATAGAAGAAAATGATATTGTCATTAATAAAGATGATAATGAAATAGAAAATATAATTATTGATAATGATAAAGATTTTGATGAATATAAAGAAAAAAAAGAGATTGAATTACAAGAAACGCTAAAAGAAAATTATCAAAAAATGATTGAGGAGAGACGTCATAATTCTGTTTTTATAAAGGGTAATTATAAGGAAATAAAATTAAAAGATGTTGATAGTAATAGTGGTTCAATAGATTTTAATGGTTTTATTTTTGAATGCGATTCTAGAGATACAAAAACTGGTAGAAAATTATATAAAATAGGCGTTAGTGATGATACGGGCGCAATTTATGTTACACTTATCTCTAATGGTACATCTCTTTCTATTGATAAATTAAAAGATATTAGCATCGGAAAAAATATAAGAATTAAAGGACGTGTTGATGTCGATAAATATAAGAAAGAACCATTCGTAATGGCACATTATTTTGATATGCTTCCTGAGACTCCGCTGCGAGATGATAATTTTGAAGGCGAGAAAAGAATTGAATTACATTTGCATACTAAGATGAGCGAAATGGATGCTGTAACAACAATTACTGATTATTGTAAATTAGCAAAACATATGGGGCATAAAGCAATTGGATTAACAGATCATGGTGTAGTTCAAGCCTTTCCTGAAGCTCAAATTGCTAGTAAAAAATATGGAATTAAGATTTTATATGGTAGTGAGCTATACATTAGCGAAGATTATTTGAGAGGTGTCATTAATCCAATAAATGAAAAATTGAAGGATTTAACATTTGTTTGTTTTGATCTTGAAACTACAGGACTATCTATTAGATATGATAGGATTACTGAATTTGGCGCTGTTAAAATAGTAAATGGATTTGTAACTGATCGATTAGATATATTAATAAATCCACAAATACCTATTCCTAAAAAAATTGAAGAAAAAACTAACATTACTAATGAAATGGTTAAAGATAAACCAATTTTTAAAGATGTTTATGATGAAATTAAAGATTTTATCGGTGATTCAATTTTAGTTTCACATAATATTGAATTTGATTATGGAATGTTAAATGAAGCTATGGAAAGAGATGGATTTGGATCGTTAAAAGAAACAGCGATTGATACTCTAGCTCTTTCTAGATATATATTCCCTGAGAATCAACAACATAATTTAGGAGCTTTATGTCGTAGACTTGATGTAAATTATGATACTGAAAGTGCTCATAGAGCTGATTATGATGCCGAAGTATTATCAAAATGTTTTATGGCATTAAGAGCTGATTTTATTAAAAAGAATCCTGATATTACTTTAAATGATATTGAAAAATTGCCAATTTCTCCTTTATTAATTAAACATCGTAATTATAAAACGTTTCATGCTACTGTTTATGCTAAAAATCTTGATGGCCTTCATGACTTATATCGTATAATTAGTTATGCCCATACTGAAAATATGGGCTATGTGCCAATTTGTCCACGTTCAATTTTAGAAAAATATCGAAAAAATTTGATTGTTGGTAGTGCATGTTTTAATGGTGAGGTATTTTATAGTTCTACAAATAGAGGTTTAAAAAGCTTGCAAAAAGCCATTTCTTTTTATGATTTTATTGAAATACAACCCCTTGAATGCTATTCGTTTTTAATAAATATCGGTGATATTCCAAGTGTAGAGCAGTTAAAGTTATATATTTTGGATATTATAAACGAAGCTAAAAAGCAGTCTAAATTAATATGCGCTACTGGTGATGTACATTTTGCTAATCCATCAGATAAAATTTATCGTGATGTTTTTATTGCTTCTCAATCAGTCGGTGGAATAAATCATCCACTAAATCCTTATTATAGAAAAAACCTTCCTTTATTTGAAAATCCTGATCAATATTATTTAACTACAAGCGAAATGATTGATGCCTTTAAGTGGATTGATGATGAGAATGATATTTATAATTTTGTAATAAAAAATCCTAATTTAATATCAGAGCAAATCGATGAAATTCAACCTATTCCAAGTGGCCTATTTCCTCCTAAAATTGATAATTGTGAAAATTTACTAAGGGATTTATGTTATAAAACTGCTCACGAAATGTATGGTGATCCGCTACCTCCTTTAATTGAAAAAAGGCTTGGAGAAGAGCTTCATGGTATTATTTCAAATGGCTATAGCGTTATTTATTATATTGCTCATAAATTAGTTCAACAAGCAAATGTTGATGGCTATATTATTGGTAGTAGAGGTAGTGTTGGAAGCTCTTTAGCTGCAACAATGTCAGGAATTACAGAGGTTAATCCATTACCTCCTCATTATAGATGTCCTAAATGCAAACATGTAGAATTTTATGAAGGTAAGGATATAACTAGTGGCTTTGACTTACCTGAAAAAGTGTGCCCTTGTTGTGGAGAAGTGATGATTAGTGATGGACAAACTATACCATTTCAAACTTTTTTAGGATTTAATGCTGATAAAACTCCTGATATTGATTTGAATTTTCCTACTGATTATCAAGCAACAGCTCATAATTATACAAAGGTTTTATTAGGTGAAAAAAATGTATATCGTGCAGGAACTATTTCAACCGTTCAATTAAAAACTGCTTTCGGATACGTAAAAAAAGCCTATTTTGAAGAATTTTTACATATGGATCCTAGCAAAATTAGTAATGCCATGGTTGCAAGTATTGCATATGGGTGTCAAGAAGTTAAAAGAACCACAGGTCAACATCCAGGTGGAATAGTAGTTATTCCTCGTGATCATGTAGTTTATGATTTTACTCCTGTGCAATATCCAGCAGGGGATACTGATGCTGCTTGGCAAACAACCCATTTTGATTTCCATGCAATTCATGATACTGTTTTAAAACTTGATATGTTGGGGCATGTTGATCCTCAAGCCTTGAAAATGATGGGCGATTTAACTAATACTGATTGTCGAAAATTACCACCTAATGATCCTAAGGTTATATCGTTATTCTCTAAAGATGATGCTTTAAATTTGATGCATAAATATTTACCTAAAGATAATGGTGCGTTAGGGTTACCTGAATTTGGAACTCCTTTTGTTAGACAAATGCTCCGTGAAACAAATCCTAATTCTTTTAGAGATTTATTGATTATATCTGGTTTAAGTCACGGCACTGATGTTTGGAATAATAATGCTCAAGAATTAATCGAAAATAATGTTACAGATTTAAGAGGTGTTATTGGGTGTCGTGATGATATTATGTCTTATTTGCTTTCTATGAAACTTGATCCTCATGACGCCTTTACTATTATGGAAAAAGTACGTAAAGGTAAAGGATTATCTCCTGAAGATTGCAAAAATATGCTTGATCATAATGTTCCTCAATATTATTTGGACTCATGCAAAAAAATAAAATATTTGTTTCCAAAAGGACATGCATGCGCATATGTCATGATGGCATTAAGAGTTGGCTATTACAAAGTTTATTATCCTTTAGAATATTATGCGACATTTTTTACTTTGCGATGTGATCAATATGATATTGTATCAATGATTGGTGGTATAGACAAAATTCATGATAAATTAGTTGAATTTAAACAAAGACAATCATCAAATAATCCTGAATTTGCTTTATCTACTAAGGAAGAAGAAATTGAAAAGACATTACAAGTTGCTTTAGAAATGACTGAAAGAGGTTATAAATTTTTAAATATTGATATTACAAAATCTGATTCAACTAAATTTATAGTAGATCACGAGCACAATGCATTAATTCCTCCTTTTAAAGTATTAGATGGCTTAGGCGAAAAGGCTGGGGAATCAATTGTTAATGCGAGAAAGGAAAAGGCTTTTATTTCTAAAGAAGATTTATTAAAAAGAGGAAAAATTTCGAAAACAAATCTTGAACAATTAGATAAATTAGGTGTCTTAGATCATTTAAGTGATACTGCTCAAATGTCTTTATTTGATTTTAATTTTTAAAAAAAGATTAAGTTCTGCATAGTTTTTTAACTTTTATAGCCTTTTTTAAAGAAGTAATCAACTTTTTAGATTTTATGGAGAATATTTATATATTTTGCTAAAATAATTAAGACATCAAAAGTCTTTCTGCCTGTACCTCAGTTGGATAGAGGGTCCGCCTCCTAAGCGGAATGCCGTTGGTTCGACTCCAATCAGGCAGGCCAATTGTTTATTAAATCTCAACACTTAAGTGTTGAGATTTTTAAAAATAATTACATCCTTATTTACATTAAAAAACAAAAGTGTATGATATAAAGAGTTATGACAAGTAGCTATTTAGGTAATGAGAGCACATTTAAGACTATATTGAAGTTAGCTATTCCTTCGATGATTGCTCAACTAATTAGCGTTTTATATAATATCATCGATAGGATTTATGTTGGAAATATTGATAATGTTGGTGAGATAGCTTTAATTGGTGTAGGAGTTTGTGCTCCCATAACGACACTTATTACTTCATTTGGATTCTGGATTGGACTTGGTGGTGCGCCAATGTTTTCAATGGCTCTTGGAGCTAAAAAATATGACGAAGCTAAAAGAATATTAGCAAATGCTTTAATTATGTTATTAGGAATTTCTACTTTGTTAATCATTTTTTTCTATTCTTTTGGCAAACCTTTACTTTATTTTTTTGGTGCAAGTGAAAAAACCTATATATATGCTCGTAATTATTTATATGTTTATTTAATTGGAACTTATTTTTCGATTTTGACTTTAGGATTAAATCAGTATCTCATTGCTCAAGGAGAATCAATTAAGGCAATGATGACAACTATAATCGGTTGTATATTGAATGTAATTTTAGATCCTATATTTATGTATGCGATAAAACTTGATACTATTGGTGCTGCTTTAGCGACAGTTATTTCTCAAGGTGTTTCTTTTGGATTTGTTTTATTCTTATTAATTAAAAAATCGAGTATTAAATTAAGTTTTGGAAATTATGATGTAAAACTAATGGGAAAAATACTCAAACTTGGTTTTTCACCTTTTATAATTTTAGCGACTGATTCGCTGATTTTAATTTTATTAAATAATTCTTTAAAACTTTATGGCAAAGAAAAAGGTGACTTCTATATTGAAGTTGCAACAATAGTTCAAGCTTTTGAAACTTTAATTACTGGTCCTTTATTAGGCATAAGTAGCGGTACTCAACCAATTCTAGGGTATAATTATGGTGCGAGAAATAAAAAATTAATAATTAAAGCAGAAAAACAATTAATTATTTTTGCGATTATTTTTACTTCTATTTGTTTTTGCTTATCTTTTTTACTTGCGAAACCATTTGCAATTATGTTTATTGGGATAGGTAAAAATAATATTAATATGGAAATAGTAAATGCAAGTTATAAATATATTATTTATTATATGATTGGAATAATTCCTTTATCATTTCAATATATATTTGTTGATGGGCTAACGGGATTAGGCCAAGCACGCTATTCTATTTGGCTTTCATTAGCAAGAAAATTAGTTATTTTCATCCCATGTTTATATTTAATTCCATTTATTATGAATAAAAATGTCGAAGGATGTTTTTTAGCAGAACCTATTGCGGATGTATGTAGCGCAATTATTACAACGAGTTGCTATTTAGTTATATTACCTAAGATATTAAAGCCATTAAATGATTAATAAATGACTTTTAATTTTGATAATAATTTTATATAAATTTATATGATTTTATAATAAAATTAGTGTAGTTATATATTAGGAGCATTGATTAATTAGATTTATATTGATTATCTAAGATATAAAAACAAAAATGAAAAACGAAACTAAACTTAGAATTAAAAAAATTAATAAAGAAAGAGATTGGGAAAAATTTCATACACCTTCAAACTTAGCCAAATCTATAGCTATTGAAGCTTGTGAACTTCTTGAATGCTTTCAATGGGATGAAAGTTCTTTTAATTTAGAAAATGTTAAGGATGAATTAGCAGATGTTTTAATATATTGTGAAGATCTCCTTAATAGATTAAATCTTGACGATGATACTATTGTTAATCAAAAACTTGATAAAAATGAAAAGAAATATCCGATTGATAAATGTAAAGGAAATGCTAAAAAATATACAGAATTATAAAAAAGTATGCAAAAGTTATATTTTTTAAAAATTACTAAGGAGATAATTTATGAGTGTTGATAGTTTAAAATATGATCCTATAGATTATTATAAAGATGTTTTAAAGGATAAATTTGATGATAATTGTAATAAATATATTGATAGTCTAATTAAAGAAAGCAAAATTGATATAAGTGAAAATATAAATACCACTAATTTAATTAAAAAGCAAAAAAAATTAATTGATGATTATGAAAAAAAATTAAATTCTATTAAAACTAAAAGAGGTTTTTTGATTTTTTTAGCAATTGTTGGAGTAGCGTGCATTGTTTTAAGTGTGTTTTTATTTTTCTTATACAAATTAACACCTGCTTTTATATTAATTGCGGTAGGAATATTATTAACAATCCTTTCTTTATATTTTATTTTTAAAAAGTTAAATAAACAAATAAAAGAAGGGGAAGTACAGTTAAATAAATTAAAAAATGACCTTAATAATTTATTAATTTTAGCTAAAAATCAATTAACACCTTTATTTAATTTGTTTACTTTTAAAGACTTTATTAAGATTTTAAATACAACAACATCCATGTTTAATTTAGATGAAGAGCTAGATCCTAAAAAGTTATCATTAATTAAGGAATTATATGGATTTAATGAAAGTTTTAGTAAAGATCAATCGATTACAGATGTTATGTCTGGCGACGTTAATACTAATCCATTTATTAGATGTAAGATTTTAAATATGTCTATGATTGATAAAACATATACTGGAACAAGGGTTGTAAGTTGGACTGAAACTTATAGGGATAGCGAAGGAAATTTGCGTACTCGTGTTGAAAGTGAAACGCTAGTTGCCACATTAGTTAAAAAAGCTCCATCGTATTCTCCAATTGATTATCTATTTTATGGAAATGAAGCGGCTCCAAATCTAAATTTTTCTAGGTATCCTAGTGGTTTAAAGAAAGAAGACAATGAAGATGATATTAATAAAATAGTGAAAAAAGAAGAAAAGAGACTCTCTAAATTAACAAAAAAGGCGACAAAAGAAGGAAAAACTTTCCAAGCTTTAGGAAATTCTAAGTTTGATGCTTTATTTGGAGCATATGACCGTGATAATGAAACACAATTTAGACTTTTATTTACTCCTCTTGCTCAACAAAACATGGTTGAAATTATAACGGCCAAAGAGCCTTATGGCGATGATTTTTGTTTTATTAAAAGAAATAAAATTAATATAATTTCAAGTTTACATGGCAGAGACATTTTTTCTTATAATCCATATAGTTATTTTTCTTATTATTCCTTAGATGACATAAGGAAATATTTTATTCAATATATGAAAGAGTTATTTTCATCATTATATTTTGATCTTGCACCTATTTTATCAATTCCTTTATATCAAATGACTGAAGGTGGAAAATATAATTATAATAATAATCGACATGTTAGTGATTATGAGGCAGAATCTTTTGTAAATTCCATGGATTTAAATTTATTTAAACCCTTAAATTCCCATACTCAACAAATTTTAAAAGTAAGTTTCAATCATAGTGTAAATAATACAGATTTATTTAATGTAGATTCTTATAGTTTTAACGAAATACCTCAAGTTACATCAGTAAGTGTAATGTGTAGAAATGGTCGCTCATATTTAGTAGATGTTCCTTGGTTTGAATATGAACCTGTTAATAAAACTTCGATGATTGGTGTTCAAAATTGTAATAGATTTAAAAAAGTTGCTTTTACAAGTTCAAATGATTTAAAAAATTTTGATAAATTTAAGAATAGTATGACAAGGACAAAAAATTTTGTAGGTTTTTATTTAGATAATGATTATAATTATAATGAACAAGATGATATAGATTTAAATGATTATCTTGACAAAAAATTTAGTAATTTTGAATAAGGAGGAAGATTAAAATGCCTAATGAACTAGATGAAATGAATGGCCCTATTGCTGAAGAAGGTCGTGATGTTAATGTTATTCAAAAACAAATACCTATAAAAACTGGAGCAGGTTCTGTAGTTTTTGAAGTACTTTTATGGGTTTTAGGTATTATCCCTGGTCTTATATTTTTGGTCATAAAAATTAACGCAAGGACATACTTAAGACAATTGCAGCAAAAGATTCAGCACAATGCTTCTCAAATTGATAATTATTTGGAACAAAGAGTTGTAATTTTACAAAATGCTGCAAAATTATTAGATAAAGCTATTGACTTAGATAAGGATGTTTTAAAATCTGTTGCCGCTTATAGAACAGGACTTAATCCAAATGCTGATTCATTAAGAAATGAAGCTAACCAAAATATTGATAAACTATTTGGACAAGTAAATGTTGCTTTAGAAAAATATCCTGATATTAAAGCACACGATGAAATCGAGGAATGTTTAAGACAAAATAGTTATTTACAAAAAGAAATAACTGCAGCTAGAGAACTTTATAATGATACAGTTTTAGAATGGAATAGTGCTATTCAAGAATGGCCTGCAAAGATGATGGTTGCTAGTAAATATGGATATACAACTAGAGTTCCATTTACTGCTAGTAAGGAAATTAAAGAACAAGCTCGAGGAACATTTTTCTAATATAGCGTCAAAATATTGATTTTATCATTATTTTTAATTTAGTTTAATTAATATAAGAAAGTATCGATTTAATCGATATTTTTTTTGTTTAGCAAAAAAATATCTTTGAAATAAATGTTAAAGTTTTGTATTATATATATGATGGTTGAAAAAGTATTAGTACATAACGTGCATGGGCTATGCAAAATAATTGATACAATTAATATGAATAGTCAAGATTTTGCAAAAGTTTTAATTTTGGATGATTCTAATCTTATAATTTATTGCCCTTTATTAAAACTAGATAATTTCTTTCGCGAACCAATCGCAAAAAAAGATATTCCAGCTCTTTTTGATTATATGAAAACATTAGTTCCTGATCATATTGATGGAAGCAAAAAGCAAAGAGAATTTATTACTAATTTACTTTATAGTGGAAATATTAAAAATATTGCTTATTTATATGTTGCTTTAGAAAAACATAAAGACGAAAAAGCAAAACATAAGCAAACTTTATCTGTTGTTGAACAAAGAACATTAAAATCTGCTACTAATGCCTTAACTAATGAGTTAAGCTATGTTCTTAATGTACCTAAAGAAGAAATAGAAAATAAACTAAAAGAAACTATAAATAACGACTAATTTTATTGCTCAAAAAATATTGTAATTATTGTTTACAATATTTTTTCTTTTTGCTAAACTATATTAGTTCGCTTCCGAACATTTATTTTAAATTATGGAAGATCTTATTAAAGAAGTATTTGTTTTATCAAATTATATTAAAAGGGCATTAAATGAACTTGCGAAAGCTAATAATTTAACAGATGCTCAGAGTCGTTTTTTATTTATCATTTATAATTATGAAAATAATGGTATTAAAGTAACTCCAAAGGTGATTGAGAAATTTTTTAATAATCAAAAATCTGGAGTTTGTGAACTTTTACAAACATTAGAAAGTTATAATTTAATAAGTCGAATAGAAGATCAGACTGATTCTCGAAAAAAATATATATTACTTACTAATAAGGGCAAAGAGTGCGGTAAAATTGCTCTTGAAAATCATTATAAAGTTCTTGATAAAATTACTAAAAACTTTACAAAGGATGAGTTGAAAATTGTTAATAAGATGTTTACAAAAATGATTAATAATATGGAGGAGTATTAATATGATAAAAGAAGAATTAGGACAATATAAACTTAAAGATGTTGTAAAAACATTACTTAAAAGTGTAAGAGAATATAAAAAAGATACATTTTTAGGTATTCTTTTTATCTGTTTTGAAGCTTTATTGGAATGTATAATTCCTTTTGTAATGTCTAAATTGTTAGACACTATGCAAGATATGACAAAAAATAATGTCGGAAAAAATCAATATTTGGAAATTGTTTTAATTTATGCTGCTATTTTACTTATATTAGCCACATTAAGTTTTGTTTCAGGAATAATTGCTGGAAAATTTTCAGCTAAATCTTCAGTTGGATTTGAATGTAATCTTCGACATGATGAATTTAATAAAATAACAACTTTTTCATTCAACAACATCGATAAATTTAGTGTTTCAAGTTTAGTAACTAGACAAATGACTGATGCTTTTTATATTCAAATGGCTTTTATGATGTGCACACGTATTGGATTAAGAGCGCCATTAATGCTAATTTTTAGTATTGTTATGGCAATTATTCAATCTCCTGGTATGTCTTGGATTTATGCAATAACTGTCCCATTTTTAGCTTTTGCTCTTATTACTATAATTATTAAAGTTATGCCAATTTTTACCGGTGTATTTAAAAAATATGATGCCTTAAATGAGTCTGTAGAAGAAAATGTTCGCGGTATTAGAGTTGTAAAAACTTATGTTAGAGAAGACTACGAAAAAGCAAAATTTAATAAAACCAGCGAAAATGTTGCTACTGATTTTGTTAAAGCAGAAAGAATTATCGCTTTAAGCAATCCAATGATGATGTCAGCAATGTATATTTCTATGATTTTAATTTTGACGATTGGCTCGATAGCAATTTTGTTTAGCAAATTTGGTAACATTTCTGTTGGACAAATTTCTAGTTTAATTACATATGGCGCTCAAATATTATCAAGTTTAATGATGTTACAAATGGTTTTTGTAATGATTTCAATGAGCATCGCTTCAATGAGACGTGTTTATGAAGTTTTAATCGAAGAGCCAACAATTAAAAACGTCGAAAATCCTATAAAAAAAGTCAGTTCTGCGGATATTTTATTTAAAAATGTAAGCTTTAAATATAAAGAAGATGCCGAAAAATTTGCTTTAAGCGACATTAATTTGAGCATAAAAGAAGGACAAAGTGTCGGAATCATTGGCGGAACAGGATCTTCAAAATCGACTTTAGTTAATTTAATATCAAGGTTTTATGATGCCACTGTTGGAGAAGTTCTGGTTGGCGGCATTAATGTTAAGAATTACGATATTCAAACTTTAAGAGGAAGTGTTTCCATGGTTTTACAAAAAAATATTCTATTTAGTGGCACCATAAAGGATAATTTGCATTGGGGTAATAAAAATGCCACTGACGAGGAAATAATTGATGCATGTAAAATTGCTCAAGCAGATTCTTTTATAGAAAGTTTTCCTGATAAATATAATACATTTATTTATCAAGGTGGAACTAACGTTTCAGGCGGACAAAAACAAAGAATTTGCATTGCAAGAGCAATTTTAAAGAAACCAAAAATTTTGATAATGGATGACTCAACTAGTGCAGTCGATACTAAGACTGATGCTTTAATCCGTAACGGATTAAAAACTACCTTGCCAAATACTACGAAAATAATAATCGCTCAAAGAATTAGTAGTGTGCAAGATTGCGATTTTATTATTGTTATGGATGATGGAAAAATAAATGGTATTGGCTCCCATCAAGAACTTTTAGCTAATAATGAAATATATAAAGAAATTTATAGCCTTCAAAACAGAATAGGAGGAAAGTAATTATGAAAAAAGAAAACAAACGCCCTGCCTTATTACGTATTATATTTGATTATATTAAAAATTATAAAATTTATTTTTCTTTTGCAATGATTTGCATTGTTTTTACTTCTTTAGGAAATATTACAGCGCCAATTATTTTGCAAAAAATTACTAATTTACTTCCGACTACTAATATAAATTCAATAGATATTAATCAAACTTGGATAAGTATTACTCATTATTTAATTTTTTTAGCTTGTATATATATAATTAGCATAATTGGTGGCTTTACTTATAGTCAATTAATGGCTATAAGTGGTCAAAAATATATGGATACATTAAGAAAAAAATTATTTAACCATATGGAAGATTTACCTGTTAAATATTTTGATCAACATGATAAAGGTGATATCATGTCCATTTATATAAACGATGTTGATACTGTAAGACAACTTATTGTAAATTCACTTTCTGAAATCTGTATTTGTAGTTTTACCTTTGTCGCAGTATTAATTACTATGCTTTCCTTTAGTATTTGGATATCTATTATTGTTATCATTGGCGGATCATTTATGTTATTTGCCACAAAGCATGTTGGTAGTCATAGTTCTAAAAACTTTATCACTCAACAAAAAATTATTGGTCAACAAGAAGGTTATGTCGAAGAAATGATGAATGGTTTAAAAGTTATTAAGTCATTCTGCCACGAAGAGGAAAGCAAAATTGGTTTTGAGAAAATCAACGAAAGTTTTAAAGATGTTGCAACAAAAGCTAATAAATATGCAAATATTTTAATGCCAATTTTAGGTAATATTGGTAATTTGAATTATGTATTAGTTGCATTTATTGGTGTCTTGTTATTTATATATGATGTGCCTAATTTAACCTTAACCTCTTATGGTGAGGCAATTAATGTTGGAATTATTGTTGGATTTTTACCATTAGTCAAGCAATTTACGAATAATGCTTCTCAAGTCGCTAATCAAATTAATAGTATCGCTTTAGCAATTGGTGGTTGTAATCGTGTTGTAAGTTTACTTGATGAACCTAAGGAAGTTGATAATGGGTATGTTAAATTAGTTAGAGCAAAATATGATAATAATCACAACATTATTGAAGTTAATAATCTAAAGGAAGCAACTATTTGGGCATGGAAACATCCTCATACTAATAATAATTCAATTACCTATACCCTTTTAGAAGGTGAAATAAGGATGTTTGATGTAGATTTTGGCTACGTTCCTAATAAAATTGTTTTACACGATATTAATTTATATGCTAAACCAGGACAAAAAGTTGCATTTGTTGGTGCAACAGGTGCAGGGAAAACAACAATTACCAATCTTTTAAACAGATTTTATGATATTGCTGATGGAAAAATACGATATGATGGGATAAATATTAATAAAATATGTAAAAAAGATTTAAGAAAAAGTTTAGGCATGGTTCTTCAAGATACTAATTTGTTTACTGGTACAATTATGGATAATATTAGATATGGTAAACTTGATGCAACTGATGAAGAATGTATTGCAGCTGCAAAGCTTGCTAACGCTGATAGCTTTATTGAAAGATTGCCTCAAGGCTATAACACATATTTAACAAATGATGGGGCAAACTTATCACAAGGACAAAGACAACTTTTATCAATTGCTAGGGCTGCTGTAAATAATGCACCAGTATTGATATTAGATGAGGCAACTTCATCTATTGATACTCGTACAGAAGCAATTGTTACTAAGGGCATGGATAATTTGATGAAAGGAAGAACAGTTTTTGTTATTGCTCATAGACTTTCAACTATTCAAAATAGTGATGTTATAATGGTCTTAGATCATGGCAGGATTATTGAAAGAGGAACTCATGATGATTTAATTAAGGCTAAGGGCGTCTATTATCAATTATATACAGGGGCATTTGAACTTGAATGATTATTTCTTATTGACAATAATCATTGAATCTAGATAAAATATTAAAGCACTTTTAAGTGATACGAACGGTCCAATATAAAAGTCACATTTACAAGAACGTTAAGAGAACGATAAGAAAGGGGGAGCTTAAGATGAATAAAAATTTAGTCAAAGAAGTTACTGCTACCCAATTAAGAAAGGATGTTCCAGCTTTTTCAAGTGGTGATACAGTTAAAGTTTCTGTAAGAATTACTGAAAATGGAAAAAGTAGAATCCAAGTTTTCGAAGGTGTAGTTATTGCACGTAGAGGAAGTGGAATTGCTGAAACATTTATTATTAGAAAGATGTCTGGTGCAATTGGAGTTGAAAGAGTATTTCCAATTCATTCACCTAACGTTGCTAATATTGAAGTTCTTAAAAAAGGTAAAGTTAGAAGACATAAGATTTTCTATTTGCGTGAAAGAAGTGGTAAATCCGCAAGAATTAAACAAATTCTTAAATAGTTATTATTTATTAAAAAAATATTGTGACAAACAAAGGAACACTAATAATGTTCCTTTTATTTTTCATGAAATGTTATAATAGTAGAGAATTTATGAATGAAGAGATAAAAACAAATATAAATTGGTTTCCTGGTCATATGAAAAAAACCATTATTAAGATTGAAGAATCACTTAAGATGGTGGATTTTGTAATTGAAGTAATTGATAGTAGAGCTCCCATATCAAGTCAAAATTATTATATTGAACAAGTAATTAATAAAAAACCAATCTTATATGTTCTAACAAAAAAAGATCTTTGTGATACATCTGAAACTAATAAATGGGTTAACTATTTTAATTCAAACGGAAATAAAGCTATTTTAGTTAATCTAAAAACACAAAAAGATTATAATTTAATAATCGATAAAATGATGGAATTTTGTAAAGAAAAAGAGAAAAAAATGGAGAAAAAGGGGCTCAAAAATGTATTAACTAAGGCTATTATTGTTGGCATCCCAAATGTTGGTAAATCAACTATTATTAATTTTATTGCAAAAAAATGTATAACTAAAGTCGCTAATATTCCTGGTTATACACGAAATGTTAGATGGGTTAAAGTTAATAATTTAATGCTTCTTGATACTCCTGGTGTGTTACAACCTCAATTTGAGGATCGAATTAAAGGAATAAATTTGGGTTTAATTGGGTCAATTAAAGAACAAGTTTTGCCTATTGAAGACTTAACAGATTATTGCTTAAATTTTTTAAAAAAGAACCACTTAAGTGATTTAATTAACAAATATAAATTGAAAAACGTATCAACGAATCAAATAATTTTGCAAGAAATAGCTAAGAATAGAGGGTTTTTACTTAAAAATAATGAGTTAGATATCAATAAGGCTAGTTTAATTCTTTTAAATGAATTTAAAAACGGAGCCATATGCAAATATACATTGGATAAGTTTAATTTATGTTAGATTTTGAACAACAGCATTATTCAAATAATGTCAAATTAATAGCTGGGACAGATGAAGCAGGTAGAGGGCCTTTATGTGGTCCTGTTGTCGCTGCTGCAGTTATTTTGCCACCTAGTTATCGTAATGATTTAATAAATGATTCTAAAAAACTAACTTCTAAGCAAAGAGAGATATTGTTTAAAGAAATTATTGAAAATTGTATCGCCTATGGAATTGGTTACGTTGATAGTGAAACAATTGATAAAATTAATATTTATGAGTCAAGCAAATTAGCTATGATGAAGGCTTTAAATAATATGAAAGTAAACCCCCAATTAATAATAACCGATTGTATGCCTCTAAAATATAAAGACATCAAAGTTATATCTTTACCGCATGGTGATGCTTTATGTGAATGTGTTGCTGCTGCTAGTATCATTGCTAAGGTATGTCGTGATCATTATATGATTCAAATGGATAAAATTTATCCAGAATATGATTTAAAAAACAATAAAGGTTATGGAACTAAAAAACATCTTTTAGCATTAAATAAATATGGTCCGATAAAAGGATTCCATCGTTTTAGTTACGCTCCTGTAAGTATTAAAAAAATTAAATTATTTTAATACCCCTATTTTCTTATTTTTATTACGACTTGTTATTAGAGGTAATAAAATGAAGGCAAATGAATTATTATTATTTCTTTCAAATAAATTTGAAGGAGATTGGCAAAAAATTTTTAATTTTATAAAGGCAAAAGAAAGTCCGCCCACTAATGAAGAAATACAAGATGTTATAAATAGGACAAAATTTGATTATATTTCTTTAACATCAAATGATTATCCTGAATTATTTAAGCAAGTCTTAAATACACCACCATTTATTGTTTATTATCAAGGTGATATTAAACTATTAAATAAAGAATTTAAAAAACTTACAGTGATAGGAAGTAGAATATCAAGTTTATATGCTAGAAATTTAACAGATAAACTTGTTAAAGAATTACCAAATGATGTTGTGATAATTAGTGGCTTAGCAAAAGGAATTGATTCTTGTGGTATTAAGGCTGCACTTTATAGTAATAAAAAAGTTATTGCTGTTTTGGGGAATGGCATAGGTAGATGTTATCCACATGAAAACGAACAAATTTATAAAGATATATTAGAAAATGGTGGTTTAATTTTAAGCGAATATCCTTATGGAACTGAGCCTAAGCAAGAAAACTTTAGATGGAGAAATAGGATAATTGCTGCTTTAGGCGATTCAATTTTTGTCGCTGAAGCTAAATATAATAGTGGAACTCGAATAACTGTTAATTATGGATTAAATTATGGTAAAAGTGTAGGCTGTTTACCTTTTAGATGTGACGAGGAAAGTTATTGCAACCTTTTAATTAAACAAGGTGCGGAGATGATTGAAAATATAAATGATTTAAAGAGTTTATTGAACATCC
>ERZ808262.118-NODE-118-length-60267-cov-7.423769_pt1 | contig 60267 bp, 36 predicted proteins | sample MGYA00520895_ERZ808262 | MGnify/ENA primary metagenome ERZ808262 (study PRJEB31516, sample SAMN03275588) | gut metagenome | biome: mammalia-associated habitat; material: feces | host: Papio cynocephalus | place: Kenya | collected 2012-08-02 ...
TCTGATAAAAAGCTAGCTATTTTAAAAAGCTGAATTTAGTTTAAGAATTTACGAATATTAAATCATAATATTTCATTTCTTTATTAATTTTAAAACCATTATGATTTATAGAATTAATAACGTTAAATAACGAAGAATCTTTTTCATTATTCTTTAATATTTTATCAATGCAATTAATAATTTTCATATAATAATTTTGAGCTATTTCAATTAATTGATAAAAATCGTAGTGATAAGATACTAGGTTATCAGTGCAATCTTTATATTCATTGTGTTTAAGATTTAAAAAATCATAGTTTAACACTTGTTTAGTAGTAGGAGTTGAAAAAACATTAATTGATGAATTATGAGCAAACTTTCTAAACAATTTTTTCTTAAAAGGGAAACGAGAATAAATAATTTTATAAACAAACTGCATTCTTTTTGTAGCGATATAAAATGTGTTTTTTTCTATATAATTAAAATGATAATAATTATTAAGATATTCATAATAAATATTTGAAATAACTAATAAATCTTTTTTATTAGATTTAAGCATAAATGAAGGCGATTTCTTTATATTAAAATGATCTGCAACAAGTCGATCGATACTTGATTCAATTGCTGCGTGAGATAAAAAATATTTTTTTGTGTTATTATCGTCTTTAGTCACAAAACCTGATTTATAAAATATATAAGGATGGGTTATTGAATCTAAAGCATAATGAGCAACTAAACCTTTTAAATAATCATAGATTAAATCTCTATCTTTTTTAGAATTTTTTATATATTTAATAAAAAATAAAAAAGTCAGAGTAGGATCGATGTTATGTAAAAAATGACCGATGTCTTCAATTTTTTTAGAATTTTTATCTTTTTTTAAACTAGCAAAATAGAAAAAGAAAGGGTCCGGACCTTGAGCACCAATATTTGCTATTTTATTTAAATTAGGATCAATTAGTTTTAAGAAAGTATAATGAGTAAGAGTTGAAGGCATATTAATTTTTCTTAAATGATTCAATTAAATCATTATTATCAAAATAATTTATTTTCATGGCTTTTTTAACTTCGTTTAAAGTATTGCTAGCTATTTTTTTAGCATATATTGATCCTTCTTTTAAAACTTCATAAACATAAGGAATATTGTTTTCTAATTCTTTACGTTTATTGCGAATAGGTTCTAATGTATCATTTAAAACGTTAATTAAGAATTTTTTTACTTTTACATCTCCCAATCCACCACGTTCATAATGAGCTTTTAATTCATTTAAATTTTTATATTCGGGTAAGTATTTTTTAAAATGATCATCATTAGCAAATGCTTCAAGATAAATAAAAACTGGATTATCTTTTGTGTTACCTGGGTCTGAAACCTTTAAATGATTAGGGTCAGTAAACATTCCCATGACTTTTGATTTAATCGTATCTAATTCATCAGATAAATAAATACAATTATTTAAAGATTTTGACATCTTAGCTTTACCATCAGTTCCAGGTAGTCTTAAACATTTATCGTTATCTGGTAATAAAATTTTAGGTTCAATTAATGTATCACCATAAATCGTATTAAATTTTCTAACTATTTCACGAGCTTGTTCAATCATTGGTTCTTGATCAATTCCAGCAGGAACAGTAGTGGCTTTAAAGGCAGTTATATCAGCCGTTTGACTAATTGGATAAGTCAAAAAACCTACGGGAATTGATTCCCCAAATTCTCGTAATTTTAATTCACTTTTGATAGTTGGATTTCTTTCTAAGGTTGATAATGTAACTAAATTAGCATAATAAAATGTTAATTCGGTAAGTTCACTAACATAAGATTGAATAAATATATGACATTTTTTAGGATCAATTCCACATGCTAAATAATCAAGAGCGACATTAATGATATTGTCATGAACTTTTGAAGGGTTATCAAAATTGTCAGTTAATGCTTGTGCATCAGCAATCATAATAAAAATGTCATCAAAATTGCCTTCGTTTTGTAATTCGACTCTTCTTTTAATAGAACCAACATAATGTCCGATGTGTAATTTTCCAGTAGGTCTATCACCTGTTAAAATAATTTTCTTTTCCATAAAAACTCCTTAAATATTATATTATAAATAAAATATGTTTTGTTCTTTTTTGTTCTTTATTTAAAAAAATAAACTTGGCTTGAATTTTTATAATTAAAAAACAATAATAATTCTTATGAAAATAATTAGTAATTATCACACGCATACTCATTTATGTAATCACGCTAAAGGTGATACTTTTGATTATATTAAAGAAGCAATTGCATTAGGTTTTAAAGAAATAGGAATAAGCGATCACAATGCGCTCGATTTAGATTTTTTTAATAAACATAATCTTCATGAAGATTTTTTAAATTATAATATGTCGAAAGAAACTTTTAATAACATATACTTAAAAGAATTAGAAGAAGCAAAGAAAATTTTTAAAGATAAGATTAAAATTTATAAAGGGAGCGAAGCAGAATTTTTTATAGAAGATATTAATTACTATAAGGAATTAAAAAATAAATTAGATTATTTAATATTAGGTATCCATTTTTATCTTTATAATGGGAAATTAATTAATTCTTTTACTTCAATAAATGATGATAATATCGAAGGATATTTTATTACTGCAAATAATGCTATTAAAAGCGGCTTATTTAAAATATTTGCTCATCCTGATTTATTCATTGTTTCATATTTTAATGATTATAATGAAATAAAATTTACTGATAAAATTAAAAAATTGATTGATGAAATGTGCCTAAATGCTATTAAGTATAATGTTGCTTTAGAATTTAATATAAATGGAATAAGAAATTCTTATTCTTGGGGTTATAAAAATAATTTTTTATATCCTAATAAGATATTTTTTGAATATATTAAAAAATATCAAAAGGATGGATTAAAAATAGTTTTAGGAATAGATGCTCACGATCCAAAATGTCTTAATGATAAGTTTATTAATATGGGAAAAAAGATGATTAAAAGTATCGGATTAGATATTAGTGATTGTCTTGATTTTGATTTATAAATTTATTAATAAAAATTATTTTTAAATTTGACTAAATAATATTTAATATTAATCCTCAAAAATGTTATAATATCTAAGATTTTTAAGAGGAAAATTTAAAGTGAACTTATTCGATATATTACCAACAAAATTCTTCTCAATTTTTTCTGGAAAAAACCGCTATATTTATGCTGAAAGTTTACTAATCCTTTATGAAATGCTAGAAAACGATGAAAATATAATTAATAAAAGTGATTATATAAAAGCTTTAAAAGAAAAAGGAAAAAAGGATTTAGAAAACTTAGATTTACTTGAAGAAGAGGAAGATTTTACTACCGACGAAAATATTATCATTGATAATTTATCTACTAAAGCTAGTTTCTTAGTTCGTAGACTTGAAGAAACAGGATGGATAAACATTGCTATGGATAACGAAATAATGGAAGAAACAATTATTCTTCCTGTTTATTCTATTTTTATTTTGAAAGCGTTTAAAGATATTATTAGTGATGAAGAATCTCCATATTTAAGTTTGGTTCATTCGACTTATAGTGAACTTAAACTTGAAAATGAAGAACAAGATGATTTAATGTTTATTACTTTGGTTAGATGTTACGAAAATACAAAAAAATTAAAAGTTGAACTCATTACGTTATCTCATTCTATTAAAATATTCCAATCAAAATTAGGAAAGATGTTTCAAACTAATGAAGTTTTATATGATTTTTTTGATGTTTATAAGTATAAAATTTTAGATCGATACTATCATCCTTTAAAAACATTCGATAGTGTCATTAAATTTAAGCGTCCAATCATTTCGATTTTAGAAGGTTGGCTTTCTAATACTGAAATTAGAAATAAACTTGTAATGTTATCAAGTTTAACAAATTCTAATGTTTCTAAAGATAAAATTTTGCAAGATATTATTGCTAAAATAAACTATATTATTGATACTTATCAATCCTTAAATCAAACGGTCAATAAAATAGATATCGAAAATAGTAATTATACGAAGTCTTCTACCAATAAAATTTTATATTTAAATAATAATGATAAAACGATTAAAGGTCATCTAGAAAATATATTTAAAACTTATTCTAAATCTATAAATGATCCAAAGAATTTATCAAAGATTTTATCAAAAATGCAAGATTCTATTTATCTTTATGAACAAGGATTTATCGATAATGATTCAATTACATTCCCTATTTTAAGGAAATTTAATGAAGATCAATCACCAATGCAGATTGTTGATTTTGATTTTGCTAATGATGAAATAATGAAGGATTTTTTAGAATCAACTAAGAATATTTATACTGACGAAAAAATTTATGAGTTTATGGAAAATTGTTTTGGGGATAATAATGAGCTAAAAGTCGAGGACATGCCTTTAACTAATTTTGAAGCGTTTATTTGTTTAATTTTTGCAACCGTTAAAAAAGATAATAAAGATTGTTTTTATGATATAGAACTAGTGGATGATAAAAAAATTATTAATAACCACTATCGTGTTCCACACTTTTTATTTAAAAGAAAGGAGAATATTTAATTATGTTTAGTGATGATTTTATAAAAATGCCAGCTGGCGATCAAAGTAAATTTGCTGAAGTTTGTAATCGCTTATTATTAAAAGGCTTTGTTGTGCGTGATATTTTTGATAATAAAGAAAAAATTATGCGTGTTAATCCAGATTATCGTTTTATGGAAAGATATTTTGATATTTTTGAAGGTTATTTAAAATTTAGTGGATGGCACGTTGAAAAGGATAATATTTTAGGTGTTATCGCTTTAAGTAATGAATATAGTGATAATAGACTTAGAATTGATCGTGAAACTAGTTTAGTTTTATTTGCTTTAAGATTAATATATGAAAATGAAAAATCAGAATCTAATGAAGCTGGTGTATCAATTTATATGACTACTCCAATGCTTATAAAAGAAATGTTAGATCATAATATAATAATGCCTGGGAAAAGGCTTAGTGGTAGAGGACTTGCACGTTCATTAAGATTTTTAGCAAATCATAATATTATTACAAAAGTTAGTGGAAGTTATGATGAAGGCAATGTTAGCTTTTATATTTTACCAAGTATAGTATACGCATTAAATAATGATAAGATTATTGCTATGAGTGCAATTTTAGATGAATTAAATAAAAAATCGGAGGACTTAAATAATGAAATCACTTACTAAAGCTAAAATTATAAATTGGCATTATTTTTGGAATCAAACGATTGAATTTAAACAAATTGTCTTTTTAACAGGTAAAAATGCTTCTGGTAAATCAACTTTAATTGATGCTTTATCTTTAGTTTTATTAGGAGATACAACTGGAAGATTCTTTAATAAAGCTGCAATGGACAAAAGTGCTCGTACTTTAAAAGGTTATTTACGTGGTGAAATTGGTGATACTGCTGAAGGCGACTTTAAATATTTAAGAAATGGACGCTTTACATCTTACGTTGTTCTTGAATTTTATGATGATATACACGATTCCTATTTCACTATGGGTATTGTTTTTGATACTTCTAGTGATGGTAGTGAAGAACATCATTTTTTCTCAACTGATGATAAAATTCTTGATAATGAATATATTGTTAATAAATATCCAATGGAATATAAAGATTTAGCAAAATATTTTGCTGAACATTATAATAAAGATAGTTATCAATTCTTTGATTCAAATAGACAATACCAAGATTTCTTAAAAAATAAATTTGGTGGTTTGAGAGATAAATATTTTAGTTTACTTAAAAAAGCAAGTAGTTTTTCTCCAATCACTGATATTACAACTTTTATTACAGAATATGTTTGTGATCCACAAGCAAATATCAATCTTGAATCTCTTCAAGAAAATATTCTTCAATATAAGAAACTTGAAAAAGAAGCTGAAGCAATCGAACTTCGTGTTAATCAATTAGAAGAAATTAGCAATACTTATAAAATTTATGAAAGTAATAAGGAAAAATTGACTGTTTCCCAATATATCATTGAAAGATGTAATCTTGAAATGAGCAAGGATAAACTCAATAGTTTTAAAAATGAAGTCTTAAAAGCAACTAAAAGAATTAATGAAATTGAAGTTGAATTAAATGAAAATAAATTAAATTTAGATGAATTAGAAAGAAGAAGAGCCAATTTAATTAGTGATAAAGCAAATAATGATACAGTTAAAATTACTGATGAATTAATCGAAGAAAAACGAGAAATTAAAGAAAAAATTGATCAAATTAAACTTGATGAGAAGTTAGTTAAGGATAATTTAATTCACTATACCGATAATTATATTAAAGCTTCTGATTCTTTACTTAAAAAATTATCGACTTTCGATCGTAATTTCTTAGATGAAGATCGTGACCGTGAATTACTTGATTTAGAGCATGATGCTCAAGTTGTTTTTGATGAATCAATGAAATTTAAAGATAATTATATTAATAATTTAATGGCTTTAAATAAAGATACACTTGATGAATATCGTGCTCATCTAACTAGTTTTAAAAATAAGGTCAGCTCATTAGCTACCTCAATTGCCCGTAGTATTCAAAATATTGAAAAAAAGATTAGCAGTTTAAAAGAGGAAGAAAGAGGAATTAGAGATACTGGTACTAAACCTTATGATCAAAATTTATTAATTATTAAAAATAGATTACAAGCTGAATTAAAAGAAAAGTTTAATAAAGAAATACCTGTTGAAATATATGCTGATTTAGTTGATATTAAAGATTTAAGTTGGTCTAATGCTATTGAAGGATTTTTAGGTAATCAAAGATTCTCTTTATTTGTTGCTCCAAGATATTATATCGATGCATATAAAATATTTAGACGCTTACTTGAACAACAAAGACTTTATGGAATTGCTTTAATCGATCAAGAAAAAATCATTGATCGAGATTTTGAAGCAGATGATGGATCATTAGCGACTGAAATTGTAACAGATCATGATGGGGCAAGAGCTTATACTAATTTCTTAATTGGTAGACTTCATAAATCTGCGACTATCGAAGAAGCTAGAGATAGTGGAAATGGTATAACTAAAGAATGCGATGTTTATCGTAATTTTGCTTTTAATAGAATTAATCCACGCATTTATCAAAATAGTTATATAGGACGTAAACTTGATGCTCGTTTCTTAAAAGAAAAAAGTACCGAACTTAATTCTAATTTAACTAATTTAGGTATATTCCGTGGTCTTCATAGTGTTATTACTGAGGCTAATAATCTAGAAGTAATTAATACTAATGAAATTAATAATATTACTAAAACAATTGAAAAATTAGCACAACTTAAAGGATTAAATTCATCTTTAGAATATATTGAAAATGAATTAAGTGAGCATGATACAACATTAATTAATTCTTTAGATAAGAGATTAAAAGATGTTAGTGATGATATTAGTTCAATTAATAAATCTAACGAGTCATTAATTTTAGAAAAAGGCAATTTAGTATCAGAAATTAAGACTTTAAAGAGTGAAAAAATAAAATTAGAAGAATCTAAAATTGTTCAAATGGAGACGAATTTAGCAAATAATTATGATGTTGAATTTGTTAATGATAAATGTATTCCAGTTTTAGAAAATGAGTTAGATAGTAGAAAAAATTATATTCAAATTCAACAAGAATATAATGCTGGTTATACTAGATTAAATTATGTAACTAACAATATATTTAGCCAACTTATTAAATTAAGAAGAGATTATTTACATGATTATCATCAATCTTTCGATTCAGAGAAAGTTACAAATGATGAATTTGATAACGAGTTAAATGAATTTAAAGAAGTTAAACTCCCACAATATAAAGCAAAAATTGAAGATTCTTATCATAAGGCTACCCAACAATTTAAAGATGATTTCATTTATAAACTTAGAAGTGCTATTGAAGATGTTGAAGATCAGATTGCTAATTTAAATGTAGCATTAAAGGAATCAAGTTTTGGTAACGATTTATATCGCTTTACTGTGAAGCCATCTCAAATTTACAGAAGATATTATGACATGCTTAAAGATAACATTATTTTAGAAACTGGTGAAGATGAATCAGCTTTCTTAGATAAATATAAAGATGTTATGGAAGATTTATTCAGACAAATTGTTGATATTGGTAATAATGAAAAGAATAGTGCTTTATTACAAAATATTGAAAAATTCACTGATTATCGTAGTTATTTGGATTTCGATTTAATTGTTTATAATAAAAATAGTAAAGAAGAACAACGTTTATCAAAGATGATTAAGAAAAAATCTGGTGGTGAAACTCAAACACCATTCTATATCTCCGTATTAGCTAGTTTTGCTCAACTTTATCACGTTCATGATGAAGGCGAAATTTCTAACACAATTCGTATAATTATTTTCGATGAAGCTTTCTCAAAAATGGATAGAGAAAGAATTGTTGAAGCTGTTAAGCTTTTAAGAAGATTTAATTTACAAGTTATTTTATCAACACCTCCAGAAAAAATTGGTGATATTGCTGAACTTGTTGATGAAACTTTACTGGTAAGCCGTGATAAAAATAGTAGTTGTGTACTTTTATATTCAAAAGAAGATTAAATAGGAGGTCTTTATATGTCTAAACAGTGCGTAGCAATGATTTTAGCTGGTGGAAAAGGAACTAGACTTCAAGCCTTAACTAAAAAAATTGCTAAACCTGCGGTTTATTTTGGTGGAAAATATCGTATTATTGATTTTTCTTTATCGAATGTAGCAAATAGTGGAATTGATACTTGTGGAGTATTGATTCAATATGAGTCGATTGCCTTAAATAATTATATTGGTAATGGCGAAAAATGGGGCTTTAATGGTGTAGGAGGAAAATGCTTATGCTTATCTCCTCGTCAAACAGAAGAAGGTGCTAATTGGTATAAGGGAACTGCTGATGCAATCTATCAAAATATTGATTTTTTAGATGATGAAGATCCTGAATATGTACTTATTTTAAGTGGAGATCATATTTATAAAACTGTTTACAATGATATGCTTGAACTTCATATTAAAAGTGGAGCAAGCTGTACCATAAGCGTTTTAGAAGTCCCACTAGCTGAGGCAAGTAGATTTGGTATTTTAGAAGTTGATAATAATGATGTCATTACTAAATTTGTTGAAAAACCAAAAGTTCCTAAATCAAATTTAGCTAGTATGGGTGTTTATATTTTTACATATAAAGAATTAAGAAAGGCTTTACTTTTAGATGCTAAAGATGAAGATTCAAGTCATGATTTTGGTAAAAATATTATTCCTTATTTATTAGATAATAATAAAAAAGTCGTTGCATATAGATTTAGTGGTTATTGGAGAGATGTTGGAACATTAAATTCATTACATCAAGCAAATATGGAGCTTTTACCAAGTAACCGTAATTCTGATACTATTAGATTTGGTGAATTTCCGCAAATATATAGTGAAGATACTCATTCTTTACCTCAATTTATTTCTAAAAGCGCCGTGATCAAAAATTCTTTAATAAATCAAGGTGCTAAAATTTATGGAGAAGTTAATTCTTCAGTTATTTCAAATGAAGTTTATATTGCTAAAGGTGCTAAGGTTATTAATAGTGTTTTAATGCCTGGAGTTAATGTTTTAGAAGATGCTTATGTAAATAATGCAATTATTGGTCCTAAAACAACTATCAAAAAAGGTGAAATTATTAATAAAGATAATGACGATGTTATTTTAATTGATTATGGAAGGGGATTAACCAAATGAAGAATGTAATAGCCTTAGTGAATTTGCATAATAGTGGGGAATTAGGGGTTTTAACTAAATCTCGTCCAATGGCTTCAACTACTTTTTTGGGTCGTTATACTTTTATTGATTTTGCTTTAAGTAATTTAACAAATAGTGGAATTGATAATATTGGAATTTTATTAAAAGATCATTCTAGAAGTATTATTAAACATTTAGGGAGTGATTCAACTTATTTAAAAAATCCTAAAACTGGTTTTCAATCAATATTTATTAATGAATATGGTTTAACTAATCCTCCATTTAATACAGATATTAAAAATATTAAGGAAAATGATTGGTTTTTATACGATAAAAATGCTAAATATGTTATTGTTGTACCAATTCAATTTGTAACAAAAATTGATTTTAATAATGTAATTGAGGAACATATTAATTCAAATAAATTAGTAAGTGTTTTATATCGAAAGACCACTGAAGCAAAAAAATATTTTTTAAATTGTGATAAAGTTACAATTGATGCTCTAGGGAATATACAAAAATTTGATAAAAATGAAGGTAAAAGTGATGAAGCTTATATTTCTTTGGAGACTTATATTTTTAATGCTGATTATCTTAGAGAACTTTTAACTAAAATTGATGATATTTCTTCAATGTTTACTTTAAAAGATTTAATTCACTTTGTTTGTTTATATAAAGAAAAGATTCATGCTATTGAATATAAGGGGTATTGCCGTTATTTTTCTAGTTTAAGTGATTATTTTAATTATAGTTTTGAATTACTAGATGATGATAAAACTATTGAAGAGTTCTTTACTGATGATTGGATCTATTATACAACTACTCATAATACTACCCCAGTTTTATATGGTGAAAAAGCCGATGTTAGTAATTCTTTTTTAGCTAATGGTTGTAAAATTAATGGGAAAGTTAAACATTCAATTTTAGCTAGAAATGTAGTTGTCGAAGAAGGGGCTAGCGTTGAAAATTCAATAATTTTTACTGATACGGTTATTCATAGTGGAATGCATTTAAAAAATGTAATTGTTGATAAACATTGTAATATTAAAAATAAATCAGAAATTATAGGTGAAGATAATGATCCTATTTATATTCCTCAAGGAGCTAATATTTAAATATGAATATTTTAATGGCTAGTAGTGAAGCTTTACCATTTTCTAAAACTGGTGGGCTAGCTGATGTTAGTTATAGTTTAAGTAAAGAGTTTGCTAAATTAAATAATAATGTTTCGTTAGTAATTCCTTTTTATAAAGGAATAGAAAGCAAAATCAACAAGAAGCTAACTAAAGTATTATCTTATAATGTTAAGATGAATTGGCGTAATAATATATGTGATGTTTATCATATTTATTATGAAAATATTGACTTTTACTTAATTAAAAATGAACAATATTTTGATCGTGATAATGGATTATATGGTTATTATGATGATGGGGAAAGATTTGCATTTTTCCAATTAGCAATTATTGAGTTAATTAAAAAACTTCCTTATAGAATTGATGTCGTTCATGTTCATGATTGGCAAACTGGAATGATTCCTTGCTTATTAAAAACTAAATATTCTAATCATAAAGTACTTAGTAAAATTAAGACAGTATTGACAATCCATAATCCACTTTTTAAAGGTTATATTTTTAGAGAATCTTTATTTGATTTATATAATTTACCATTATCTTTATTTGATTGTGGGAAGGTTAGACTTGATAATTTAGTTTCTACTTTAAAATCTGGAATTGTTTTTAGTGATAAAATTACTACGGTTTCAATAACTCATCGTGATGAACTTTTAACTTTAGAAGGAAGTAAAGGGCTTCAATATGATTTAATTTTAAGGGAATATGATTTTGTTGGTATTAATAATGGAGTTGATGAAAAAGAATTTAATCCACGTAAAGATAAAAAAATCTATTCTAAATATAATTTAAGCAATGTTGATAATTTAAAATCATTAAATAAAGTTGATTTTTGCAAGGTAAATTGTTTAAATCCTGATGTTCCTTTATTTGTTGTAGTTAGTAGACTTACTGAACAAAAAGGATTAAGCGTTATGTATCCAATGGCTTTAGAAGTTATTAATAAAGGTGGGAATTTTGCTATTTTAGGTAGTGGTGAATTTGAAGCCGAGTCTTTTTTCAATAAATTATATAAAGAACACAAGGATAATTCATTTGTTTATATAGGCTATAATGATGATTTAGCTCATAAATTATATGCTGCTAGTGATTTCTTTATTATGCCTAGTGCATTTGAACCATGTGGAATTGGACAAATGATTGCTCATCGCTATGGTTCTATACCAATTATTAGAAAAACTGGTGGTTTAATTGACACTGTTAACTGTTTAAATATAGATTATTCTAATTATCTTAGTGCTAATGGTATAGGCTTTAATGATTTAGACACTAATGAAGCTATCAATTCAATTGATAGAGCTTTTGATCTATATAATAATTATTTTGAATTATTTAAAAAGATGAGATTAAATGCAATGAGAGCTAATCATAGTTGGAAATTATCTGCTAAAAAATATCTTGATTTATATAGTTCAATTAATAAATAAAATTAAGGAAAATGAATTCAATCAAAGAAATTTATATTATTGGTAATGGACCGAGCTCATCTCACACAATTGGACCATTAAAAGCAATAGAATACATACTAAGTAAATATAAAAATATTGACTATATTGAAATTATTTTATATGGATCTTTAGCTTTAACTGGGAAAGGTCATTTAACTGATGTTATTATAAACTCAAAATTAAAGAATGTTCCACATAAAATTATTTTTGATTATTTTACTAAAGTAAAGCATCCTAATACAATGGACTTTATAATTAGTTCTAATAATAAAAATTTTAAAGAAAGAATTTATTCTATTGGTGGTGGATCCATAAAAGTTAAAAATCAAAAATTTAAAAAAATACCTGAGATTTATAAGGAAAATAATTTAAAAGAGATACTTTTTTATTGTAAAAATAATCATTTAAGTTTATTTCAATATGTTTTAATTCATGAAAAAGATATCTTAAATTATATGAATAATGTTTTAACTATTATGGATGAATGTGTAAATAGAGGATTAAATAAAGACGGTGATTTACCTGGGAAACTTCATGTTAAAAGAAAAGCATCTACTATCTATAAAGAAGCATTAAAAAATGAAAATATTCTTAATAAAAATAATTCTATAATTATGGCATATTCTTTCGCTGCAAGTGAAGAAAATGCTAGTGGAGGATTAACCGTTACTAGTCCAACATGTGGTAGTTCAGGTGTTATTCCTGGTATTATTAAATATTTAAGATTAATGAATATAAGTAATGAAAAAATAATTGAAGGTTTATGTGTAGCTGGTTTATTTGGCTCAATTATTAAAAGGAATGCTTCTATTAGTGGCGCTGTAGCAGGATGTCAAGCTGAAATTGGTGTAGCTTCTAGTATGGGTTCAGCTTTAATTTTACATTGTTTAAATATGAGTAATGAAAAAATTGCTCAAGGTGCTGAAATTGCTCTTGAACATTCTTTAGGATTAACATGTGATCCAATTGAAGGGTATGTTCAAATTCCTTGTATTGAAAGAAATGCAATTTATGCTTTAAAAGCGATAAATAGTAGTGAATTAGCATTATTAATTGATGAGGACTCATCAAAAATTAACTTCGATGAAATAGTTAAAACAATGTATGAAACAGGTAAAGATTTAAAAAGTGGTTATAAAGAAACATCAAAAGCTGGTATGTCAAAACTAAGAATATAAAAAGTCACGATTATTGTGACTTTTTTGCTATTTGAATAATAAATGATTTACTTTGTCTATCGTAAATTATTTTTTTGTAAGGAAAATATTTTTTAAAAAATTCTCTAATTTCATTAATGTATCTTAAAGCAGTTCTTTTTGAACAACCGATTTCATTAGATACAATTACTGTATTTACTAATTTCCCATTGTTTAAATATTCATTTAGTAACAATATTGCTTGTACCTTTTTCATATACCCTCCAAATATTATTTTACTTGATGTAATAAAATTAACAAGAAAAAACATACGTATTTTACAAATGTAATTTTTATTGTGATTGATTTTATAAAAATGTTTATATAGAATAAATAATTTTATTTAAACTTGTTATACTTAAATAAAAAAATACTAACAAAATATATAATATAAATTATTAATAAAAAATTAATTAGAGTTATAAATTTTGTTATAATTACTAATAGATTTATTTAGGAGTTTTTTATGGGTTATGATTTTATAAATGTTGAAAAGAAATGGTCAAAGATTTGGTTAGAAAGAAAAGAATATAAATGTGATACAAGTGATTTTTCAAAACCTAAATATTATGTATTAGATATGTTTCCTTATCCTAGTGGTCAAGGATTACATGTTGGTCATCCTGAAGGCTATACAGCTACAGATATAATCGCAAGAATGAAAAGAATGCAAGGCTTTAATGTTCTTCATCCTATAGGATGGGATGCGTTTGGATTACCTGCCGAGCAATATAGTATTAAAATGAATGAGCACCCAGAACCTTTTACGATTAGAAACATTAATAATTTCCGTAGACAAATCCAAATGCTTGGATTTAGTTATGATTATGATCGCGAAATAATGACTTGTGACCCAAAGTATTATAAATGGACGCAATATATTTTTGCTCATATGTTTGATGACAATCTAGCCTATGTTAGTTATAAGCCAGTTAATTTTTGTCCAGAATTAGGAACAGTTTTAGCTAATGAAGAAGTTATTGATGGTAAAAGTGAAAGAGGTGGCTATCCAGTTATTAGAAAACCAATGAGACAATGGATGCTTAAAATAACTGAGTATGCAGATAGACTAGCTAGTGATTTAGAAGGCTTAGACTGGCCAAATTCAACGATCGAAATGCAAAGAAATTGGATTGGTAAAAGTAAAGGAACAATTATCAAATTTAATATAAAAAATTCGAAGGATTATTTTGAAGTTTTTACAACTAGAGCTGATACTTTATTTGGGTGCTCGTATTGTTGCTTAGCACCTGAACATCCATTGGTTTTAAAAATTACAACTTTAGATAATTTAGATAAAGTTAAATCTTATCAAGAAAAAGTCTCACATAAATCAGATTTAGATCGTACTGAATTAAATAAAGAAAAAACTGGTGTATTTACTGGTGCATATGCAATAAATCCAATAAATAATGAAGAAGTACCTGTTTTTATAGCTGATTATGTTCTAGGAAGTTATGGAAGTGGCGCTGTTATGGCGGTTCCAGCTCATGATGATCGAGATTATGAATTTGCTAAAAAGTATCATTTACCAATTAAAAAAGTTATTGAATCTGATGTTAATGAAAAAGCTTTTACTGAGGATGGAGTTCATATTAATAGTGGATTTATTAATGGTATGAAAATTGCTGAAGCAAAAGAAGCGATTACTAAAAAACTTATTGAACTTGGTAAAGGTGATTTTAAAATAAATTATAAACTAAGAGATTGGTTATTCTCTAGACAAAGATATTGGGGTGAACCAATCCCAGTTTATACTTATATAGATGATAATTCTATGGAAAGAGTTAAAGATAGTGATTTACCTCTTGTTTTACCTGAATTAGATGAATATAAACCTAGTGGAACAGGAGAATCTCCGTTAGTTAATGCTAAAGATTGGGTTAATATAACTGTCAATGGTAGAAAGGCTAAAAGAGAAACTAATACAATGCCTCAATGGGCTGGAAGTTGCTGGTATTATATTCGTTATATTGATCCACATAATGACTTAGAAATCGGTGATAAAAAATTGTTAGATCATTGGCTTCCGGTTGATTTATATATAGGTGGTCAAGAGCATGCTGTTTTACATTTACTTTATGCTAGATTTTGGCATAAGTATTTATATGATAAAGGTTTAGTTAGTTCAAAAGAGCCTTTTAAAAAATTATTTCATCAAGGTATGATTTTAGGCGAAAATGGAGAAAAAATGTCTAAATCTCGAGGAAATGTTATAAATCCTGATGATATAGTTAAGCAATATGGTGCAGATGCATTAAGATTATATGAAATGTTTATGGGACCTTTAGAAGCTAGTCTTCCTTGGTCTAATAAAGGACTTGAAGGTAGTAAGCGTTTTATAGATAGAGTTTATCGTATATTTGAAACAGATGGATTAGCTGATAAGATTGTTGTTACAAATGATCATTCTTTAGATTATATTTATAATTTTACAGTTAAAAAAGTAACTAACGATTTTGAAAATTTGCAATTTAATACTGCTATTTCACAAATGATGATTTTCGTCAATGAATTATATAAAGCAGAAAAGATATATGTTGAGTATTTAAAAGGCTTTATTAAAATGTTTGATTGCATTTGCCCTTTTGTTGGCGAAGAAATTTGGGAAATGCTTGGCAATAGAAACTTAATTACATATGAAAAATGGCCAACTTATGATGAAAGTAAACTCATTTTAAATAAAATTAAAATAGCAATTCAAGTCAATGGTAAATTAAGAGATACTATTGAAGTTGATAAAGATCTTGACGATGATAAAGTTAAAGAAATTGCTTTTAACTCTAATAACGTCAAAAAATTTACCGATGGAAAGACTATTAAAAAAATTATTGTAGTCAAAAATAGAATTGTGAATATTGTGGCTATTTAGTTATGGATATAATTAAAATAATTGCTAGTGAATTAAACTTAAAAGAAACAAGCGTAGCTAGCGCAATAAAATTAATTGATGAAGGCAATACAATACCTTTCATTGCTCGTTATAGAAAAGAAGCTACTAATAATTTAACTGATACTGATTTAAGAAAATTAGAGGAAAGATTAATTTATTTAAGAAAACTTGAAGATAGGATGTCAACAATCCTAAAAAGTATTGAAGAACAAGGCAAATTAACAGATGATCTAAAAAAAGAAATAGAAAATGTTTCGACTTTAAGTGAACTTGAAGACTTATATCGTCCTTTTAAACCTAAAAAGAAAACTAGAGCTCTTATTGCTAAAGAAAAAGGACTTGAACCTTTAGCAAAAGCAATTATTGAAGGTAGAAATGATATTTTTGAATTTGCTAAGACATTCATTAATAAGGACAAAAAAATTAATAATGAAAATGAAGCAATTTCCATGGCTAAAGATATTATTAGTGAGGAAATAAGCGATAAAGCCAATTATCGTAAATATATAAAAGATAAAATTTATAAATTTGGCCTTATTAGTTCTAAAGAAATTAAAAAAGATGAAAAAGATACATATGGTCATTATGCCGATTTTAGTGAACCAATTAAATCCATTCCACCTCATCGAATATTAGCTTTAAATCGTGGAGAAAACGAAAAATGTTTGAAGATTTCTTTAAATTATGATTTCGATGAATTAGTAGAGTATATTTCAAAAAAAGAAAAAATTAGTATAAATCCTAATAAAGATATCATGTTAGATATTATAAATGATAGTTTAAAACGCTTAATTTTGCCTTCAGTTGATAACGAAATTCGCGGAGAATTATTTAGTGTAGCTGAAGATAAATCAATTGAAGTTTTTAAAAAGAATTTATATCAATTATTAATGTATCCACCAATAAAAAACATTACAGTCCTTGGCTTTGATCCTGGATTTAGAACAGGTTGCAAATATGCTTTAGTTGATCCATATGGAAAGCCTTTATTTGTTGGAGTTAGTGAAATTACTAGTAATAGTGAGTCTAAAGTTAAAGAATCAATTAAAAATTTAACAAAACTTTTAAAAGAAAATAAAATTGATTATATTGCCTTAGGTAATGGAACAGCAAGTCGAGAAAGCGAATCAATTTTATCTCAAATAATTAAAGATAATAATCTAGCTATTAAGATTTATATAGTCAATGAAAGTGGAGCTAGTGTCTATAGTGCTTCTAAATTAGGAGAAGAAGAATTTCCTAATTTGAGTGTAGAAAAAAGAAGTGCTATTTCTTTAGCTAGAAGATTACAAGATCCTTTAGCTGAACTTGTTAAAATAGATCCTAAAGCCATTGGAGTTGGTCAATATCAGCATGATATGGATCAATCAAAACTCGATTTTGCCTTAACTAATACTGTTGAAGACGTTGTTAATTTAGTTGGAGTTAATGTAAATAGTGCTTCAATTTCATTATTAAAATATGTTTCAGGAATTAATAAAGGTTTAGCAAAAACAATTTTTGATTATAAAGAAAAAAATGGGCCATTTATAAATAGAGAAAATTTAAAGTTAGTTCCAAAAATGGGTGATAAAGCATTTGAACAATGTGCCGGATTTTTAAGAATCATCGATGGAACTGAGCCATTAGATAATACTGGAATTCATCCTGAAAGTTATCCAATTGCTAAAAAAATAATTGAGATTTGCAAGATTAATTTAAAAAACGATAATTCTAATGAGATAATAGATAAATTAAATTCATTAAATAAAACTAATTTTATAAAAGAAAATAATGTTGGGAAAGAGACTTTAGATGATATTATTGATGAACTTAAAAAGCCAGGTCGAGATATTAGAGAAAATGCTGAAATTGTTGAATTAAATAATGAAGTAAAAGATATAAAAGATTTAAAAATTGGGATGATATTAAATGGTACTGTACGTAATATTATGGATTTTGGTATTTTTGTTGATATCAACGTTCATCAAGATGGCCTAGTTCATATTAGTGAATTATCAAAAAAATATGTTAAACATCCTAGCGAGCTTTATTCTGTTAATGATATTGTAAGAGTAAAAGTTATTGCAATTGATTTACAAAAAAAGAGAATTTCATTGTCAATTAAACAAGTTTAATTTAATTAATTATTTTTAGATATGTTATAATAAATGATATGTCTAAAGTTAAAAAAACCTCAAAAAAAGATAAAGCAAATAGACTTTATAGAGTTTTTTCTGATTATTTAGAAACAATAAAAAGCGATGATTCAAAGTTTATCAATGATAATCGTGGGTTTTTTATTAATTCTATTAAATATGAAATTTATTTTTGTTTTAAATTAATTGCAATAGCTAATTATTTTAATTTAACAATTTATACCACTTCAATACTTATTCGCCGTTATATTGAAGCCTTGGCTTTATTTAATTTATCTAAAATTGATAATTTACTATTAAAGGTAAATTATCAATTATTTAGACTTAAGGCACAAGATCGTGTTGTTGGTAAGAATGAGGAAAATAAATTAAAAAAAGAATTACTTTTGTCTAGAAAAATTGATTTTATTAGCTTTCTAAAATCATCTCAATTAACTTATTTACATGGTGTAATAAACGATGAGATTAATTTTAATAAACTTATTAATTTATTTGAAATTAATCAAGATTTAGATAACCCATATAGATTTTATAGCAAAATTATTCATAATATTTCTTTTGATAATTTAAATTCAATCGATAATGAGATTAAAAATCGATATTTAAAATTAAGAGACTTAATGAAAAAAGAAGAAAATGATTTTAAAGAGTTTAATAAAAAAATTATATCTAAGGGTCTTAATTCAAATAATTATGTATCTTTTTATGAAAGTGAATTTCTAAAGTTTAAAAATAAATTTAAAGATTTTTCTAAATTATTAAATGATAAAAAAGAAAATTATTATAATAGATATTTTGATATTTTTTTATTTAATTTAAATTATTTAAGAGACATTCATATTTTGTTTCTACTAAATGAAGAGCGTGGAGCCTATATTACTATTAAACCTTATTTAGAAAAAGCAGCTATTTTCTTTACAGCAATTAATTTTGATTATGTGAAGTTTAATGATTTAATTAGTTTGTATTTTAAAATATCAAGTTATTCGATATCTAAAGAATTTATTTATTCAAAAAAAATAGATAATGTTAATGAGCTATTAGATGATTGTTATTTAATTTTTTCTAAATATATAAATATGAACAAGTATGTTTTTAAAACAAAAGTAATGGATAATCCACAAACAGTCATTATTAAAAGTTCGTCTTATCTTGATCGAGTAACTAATTTATTAAAAAAAGTTGAAGAAAGTGAATATGAGTACAATTTAAACATTTATAAAAAAAGTATTGAATTTTCCCATGTAGATGGTTATTTATTAACTAAAAAAGATGATGATTATTTAGAAGAAATTAGATCGATAATTCGCTTTGTATTTGACTTTTTAAGGTATGTATTTAATAAGATTAGTAATGTCAATGAATGTAAAGATGACGACATATTAAAAGCATTGCATGAATTTGAAAATGCTTTAGATGAATTTGCAATTGATACTGATAATTTATTAACAAAATATGAAAATAATAAAAAATAATTTAATTTAGTAAACTTATTATTTATTTCTATTTATTTTGCAAGTTTTAGTTAAAAATTTAAAACACATATGTTTCAATATGATATAATATTTAAAAAAGGAGAATTAATATGGAAGGAAAAGAAGTAAGAGTGTCAATTTTAAATAAAAACACTTTAAAATTATTAGAAGATGCTAATAAGGGTGATCTTATAAACTTATCAAATTTAACATCTATTGATAAAGATTGTATTAATAAGGTTATAGAAGAAACATATAAGGACAAATTACAAAAAGAATTGTTAGAACGAGAAAAAATATTTAAATTAGAGAAGGAAAAAGAAGTTACAACTAACCAAAAACAAAATGATATTGAAATTAATAAATTAAAAAATAACATTCTTAGTTTAGAAAAAGAACTTGATTCATTTAAATTACAAAAAGAAAATGAAATTAAAATAGCAATCAATGAATTTAAAAATAAACAAACTAAAGAAAATAATGAATTAATAGAATCTTATAAAGAAAAAATTTTTAATTTACAAAATGAATTAAAATTACAAAACGAAAAATTACAACTTAATTTTGAAAAAGAAAAAGCAAAATTAAATAGTGATCATGAAATTATTTTTAATAAAATTAATAATGAATTATCTAATATTAAAGAATTAGATAAAAAAGAGTTAGAAATTGCATTAAATAAAAAGGATGCATTTTATAAAGAAGAAATAACAAGAAAAGAGCAAGAAATTGAACAATTAAAACTTTTAAAAACTCATTTAGGAACTAAAGAAATGGGTGAAGATTTAGAAAAATGGTGTAATGAAGAATATGAAAGTTATGCTTTAACTGGCTTTAATAACGCTAAGTGGTATAAAGACAATATAGCATTAAAAGATGAAGATGAGGAAAAAGCGAGTAAGGCTGATTATATTTTTGAAGTTTATTCATCAAACGACTTTAAAAAAGAAGATTTATTAACGAGTGTATGTTGCGAAATTAAAAATGAAGGAATTGATAGTATTTATAAAAAGAAAAATAGCGATCATTATGCAAAACTTGATAAGGATAGAAAAAAGAAAAATTGCGAGTATGCTTTACTTATTTCAACATTAGAACAAGGCAGTAATAACGATGCCCCAATTAAAAAGGTTCAAGGATATGAGAAAATGTATTTAGTTAGGCCACAATATTTCGTTACTTTCTTATCATTACTATACAATTTAGCAAATAAATATTCTGAACTTTTAAAATCTGACGAAGCCAAAAAAGAAGAATTTAAATCAAGTACAGAATTACTAGAATTATTTGAACATTTAAAAACTACATATATTGAAAAGCCTTTAACAAAATTTGAAAAAGATGTTAAAGATGCTTATGATAATTCTTTACAAATTGAAAAATATAATAACAAAAATAAAGAAATTTTAAATGGTTTAATTCAATCTGATCTTCAAAATATTCAAGAAAAAATATTAAAATTCGATATTCGTAAAATTCAAAAGAAATTAGATTCAATAAATAAATGATTTTATAAAATTAGCAATCTATACTTGCAAGTGCTAAAAATAGTAGTAGAATATATTTAGCACTTGTAAATGGTAAGTGCTAGTTGGAGGTAAAATTATGGAAACAAAAGAATTTGAAGCTGAATCGAAGCAATTATTAAATTTAATGATTAATTCGATTTATTCTAATAAAGAAATATTTTTAAGAGAACTAATTTCTAATGCTAGCGATGCTATCGACAAATATAAATATATTGCCTTAACTAGTAATGGAAAATACTTAAATAAACCTGAATATGTAATTAATTTATCAGTAGATAAAAAAGATAATGCATTGATAATCTCTGATAACGGCATTGGTATGAACCACGATGATATTGTTAATAATTTAGGTACTATTGCCAAAAGTGGTTCTAAAGATTTTTTAACTAAATTTAAAGATGCAAAAGATGCTAATGATTTAAATATCATTGGTCAATTTGGTGTTGGATTTTATAGTGCATTCATGGTAAGTAAAAAAGTAGAAGTTATTACTAGAAAATATGATAGTGATAAAGCTTATAAATTTACTAGTGATGGAGAGTCTACTTATACAATTGAAGATAGTAATAGAGATGATTCTGGTACTACTATTAAAATTTATTTTAAAGATGATACTGAAGAAGAAAATTATTCGAAATTTCTTGAATATTATGAAATTGAAGATTTAGTTAAGAAATATAGTGATTATATTAAATATCCAATTAAATTAACAGAAATTACTAAAAAGCCAAAATTAGATAAAGATGGCAAAGAAATTAAAGATGAATTTGAAGAAGTAACTGAAGTTAAAACATTAAATTCAATGATTCCATTATGGAAAAAGAATAAAAAAGATGTTACTACTGAAGCAATGAATGAATTCTATAAGAATAATTTCTATGACGGAGAAGATCCATTATTATCTATCTATATTAATGTAGAAGGTTTAATTTCCTATAGTGGATTAATCTATATTCCTTCACATGCTCCTTACGATTTATATAATGATAATTATGAAAAGGGCTTAGCATTATATTCTAAAGGTGTATTTATTAAATCTAAATGTAAAGAATTAGTTCCAGAATACCTTAAATTTATTAAAGGTTTAGTTGATAGTAGTGATTTAAATTTAAATATTTCTCGTGAAATGTTACAAGAATCTGCTAAATTAAGTAAAATTAGAGATAATGTAGAAAATAAAGTCGTTACCAATTTAAAAGAAATGAAAGATAATGATTTTAATAAATATAGTAAATTCTTTGATATTTATGGAAATTATATCAAATTTGGTATTTATGGATCTTATGGTGCTAAAAAAGATTTATTAAGTGATTTAATTGTCTTTAAGACATTAAATGATTCTACTAAATATTTAACATTAAAAGCTTATAAAGATGAAATGAAAGAAGGGCAGAAGTATATTTATTATGCAGCAGGTTCTTCTATTGATGAAATTAAGTTATTACCTGAACTAGAATCGTATAAGAAAAAAGGTATTAATGTCTTACTTTGTGATGATAATATTGATGAATTCACTTTAATGGCAATGAGAGATTATGATAAAGTTGAATTTAAAAATATTTCAAGTGAAAGCAAAGAAGAATTAACCGAAGAAGAAAAGAATAAAATTGACACTTTAGTTGCTGAAAATAAAGAATTACTTGATAATATGCAAGAAGCTTTAAAAGGCAAGATTGATAGTGTTACATTTTCAAATAAACTAGTTGATTCACCTGTATGTATTTCAACTAAAGATGGTCTTTCTTTAAAAATGGAAAAAGTTATTAATGATTTACCTAATACTGGTGAAGATAAAGCAAAAGCTATTAAAGTATTAGAAATTAATCCAGATCATGAACTATTTAAAGCTATAAAAGTATTAGCTAAAAATAAAGATGAATTAAGTGATTATGCAAATTTACTTTATGATGAAGCAATGTTACTTGAAGGATACGATGTTAAAGATAAAGAACAATTTGCAAAAACTCTTAATAAGGTTATATTAAAGTCTATTTCTAATAAATAAGTAAATTTTTAAAAGTTTTTTGATAGAAATATTAAGATTTAATAAATGGTTGAAGTAATGTTTCAACCATTTTTTATTAGATTATAATTAATAGTGCTTATGAGTTTGTCGATAATCAAAGGGCGTTGAATTTGTATATTTTTTAAAGACCTTAGTAAAGTGACTTTGACTAGAGAAACCTAGAAAACTTGCAATAGTAGCAAAAGTATTATTAGAATATCTAAGTAATCTTTTTGCTTCGTCAATCTTAAGCTGCATTATATAATCTGAAATATTAATTCCTGTTTCGTTTTTAAAATTAGTCGATAATCTACTACGTCCTATAAATAAAGTTTTAGCAATTTCGTTGACCTTTATTGGTTTTGATAAGTTATTTTGAACATAATTTGATACTTTATTTACAAGAATTGATGAATTTTTACCTAGTTTTAATTTCTCTACTTTCTCAGTATAATCTATGACCATTCTATAATGAAGTTCATCAATTAAATCTAAAGAAGGAGCTAATTCACATTTTTGAATATATTGATCAGACAAATATAATGCTGATGTAATATCCATCCCTCCTCGGATTGCTGCTCTTGAAACTAATGTAGCAGTGACGATAAAGATATTTTTAACCTGTCTTAATTGTTCTTGAGCGATTGTTCCGCTACGGATAGATGGAACATTAGAAATAAATTGATTAACAGCACTAACATCTCCTCTCATCACCATGTCTAATAACTTGTTTTCAGTATCAAAAGCATTATAAGGACCTACACTATTATTTTCTAAATTATTAATTAATTTATTTATATTTTCTTTTTCAATTTCATCTTTAATTATTTCTTGTTTTGATTCGTGAATAATGATATTTTCAATGCTTTTCTTTTCTCCGCTTAAAGCAAAATAAACCATACATAATATTTGAATGAGAGTCATTAATGGTAATGAGACTATAGTTTTCAATTGAGAAATAAATTCATCATTTAAGGAAGGATTTATATTCATTAAAAAACAAATAGATCTTAATTCTTGGTCAGAAATTGGAATTTGTCTAGTTGGTCCGAGTATAATTTTATATTTTTTATAATTAATAATACCATAGTAGTAATAATAAGAATTTTGATAATAAGATACATTATCATTTATCTTAAGAACATTAACTTTATCTAATATGAATGGATCTTTAATTAAATTTACTAAAGAATGATAAAAAAACTCTTTATCATTTTTATATATTCTTACAGGTATTCCTGATAAATTTGATAAATTAGTTGAAATATATTTTAGCCCTTCAAAATTAATCATCTTGAAACAATTATAATAAAAATGAAACAAATATATAAGATATATTTTTTATTTAATTATAAGATAATTATATTAAAGGATTATACATATGAAAAGTGTAGAAGAACTTCTATCTTTATTGACTTTAGAAGAAAAAATTGCATTAGTAGCTGGACATAATTTTATGTTTACTAATAGCGTTAATAGACTTGGTATTAAACCAATTAGAATGAGTGATGGTCCCCATGGCTTAAGAGTTCAAAATGGAAATGGAGATAATGGAGTTACTGGCTCTATGCCTTCTACTTGTTTTCCAACAGCTTCATGTCTAGCTAATACTTTTAATCCTACTTTAGCTAATAAAATGGGAGAAGCTATTGGCATAGAGGCCAATTATTATAATATTGATATATTATTAGGGCCTGGAGTTTGTATTAAAAGAAATCCACTTTGCGGAAGAAATTTTGAATATTTTAGTGAAGATCCTTATTTAACAAGTACGTTAGGAAGTGAACAAGTTAAAGGGCTACAATCTAGAAATGTTGGGGCTTGTTTAAAGCATTTTGCACTCAATAACACAGAAAATTATCGATTTATGGGTGATTCAATTGCTGATAAAAGAGCTATTAGAGAAATTTATTTAAGACAATATGAATGGATAATTAAAAATAGTAAGCCAGATTCTATTATGGCTGCTTATAATAAAATTAATGGAATATATTGCTCTGAAAATAAGTGGTTATTAAATGATTTTTTAAAAGAAGAACTTCATTATGATGGGCTAGTAATGACTGATTGGGGTGGATCAAATAATCGAGTATTATCTATTAAATCTGGTTTAGATTTAGAAATGCCTGGAGATACTTTAATTAATAGAAAATGGCTATTTGATGCGATAAATAATAAAACTTTAGATATAAAAGATTTAGATAAAGCTGTTAGAAATGTTTTAAATTTAGTCATTAAACATGAAAATAAAATAAAAGTAAAAGAAGTTGATTGGTTAAAACATCATGAATTAGCTAAAAATATTGCCTTAGAAGGTGCTGTTTTATTAAAAAATAAAAATAATGTTTTGCCATTAAATAAAGAAGATAAATATTTAATTATTGGAGAATTGTTTGAAAAAATGCGATATCAAGGATCCGGTTCTTCAATGATTAATCCTTATTATCATACTTCAATAAAAGAAATGTTTGATAAGAATAATATAAATTATGAATATAAAAAAGGATATGTCGAAAGTGATAATAATGTTAATGAAGCCTTGATTGAAGAAGCTATCTTAAAGTCTAAAGAACATAATAATATATTATTATTTATTGGTTTAACTGATTATGAAGAAAGTGAAGGTAAAGATAGAGATTCAATGTCTTTACCTATTAATCAATTAGCATTAGTTAATAGATTAATAAAAGAAAATAAAAAAATTGTTATTGTTTTATTTGGTGGAGGAGTTATCGAATTACCTTTTTATGATGAAGTAGAGGGAATATTAGATATGTTTTTATCGGGACAAAATGGTGGAAGTGCTGCATATGAATTATTATTTGGAATAAAAAATCCTTCTGGAAGGCTTGCAGAAACTTGGCCTTTAACATATAAAGATGTGCCTTTTGGAGATACATTTTCTAAAACAAAACAAGAAATTTATAAAGAATCTATATTTGTTGGTTATAGATATTATATGACTAAAGGAAAAAAAGTTAGATTTCCATTTGGTTATGGACTTTCTTATACTGATTTTAAATATAATAATTTAAATGTTAAAAAGAATAATAATGACCTTATTATTAATGTTGATGTAACTAATATTGGGAAAGTTTTAGGAGATGAAGTTATACAAGTTTATTTTGGGCATAAATCATCTAAGATGTTTACACCAATTAGAGAATTAAAAGGATTTACAAAAGTTAGTTTATTACCTAAAGAAACTAAAACTGTTGAAGTTATTATTAATATTGATAATTTAAAATCGTGGGCTATTAAAGAAGATCGCTTTATTTTAGAAAATGGTGAATATGATATTCAAATTTGTAAGAACTCAGATGATGTTATACTTTCTAAATCAATCATTTTAGAAGGAGAAGAAATTGACTCACAATATAATAAAACAGTGCAGAAAGCCTATGAAAATTTAGATTTTGATAATATTAACGATGATTTGTTTACAATAATGTCTAATATTAAAATACCTATGTTACCTAGTGTTAAGCCAATAACGTTAGAGTCTAGGATGAGCGAATTGAATAATACATTTGTTGGTAAGATCTTATATAACGCTATTATTAGTGTAGCAAAAAATGACTTAAAAAAAGCTAAGAAAATGCCTGATGGTGTTGAAAAAGAAAATAAAATTAAAGGAGCAATATTCCTTAAAAGAATATTAGACACTAATTCAATAAGAACAATGTCAATGTCTGCTGGAAAGTCTCTACCTTACAATATAGCTTGTGGTTTTAGAGATTTATCTAATGGGCACATAATTAAAGGATTAAAAAATATTTTTACTAAAATAAAAGCACCAAAATTACCGGATGAGGAGGTTAAATAATATGAGTTTAGGTAAATTATTTAATGGAAGAATTTTTGATTCAAAAATTCATTCAAAAAATGTTTCAGGAAAGGAAAGATGGTTAGGTTATTTATTAGGGCCATGTGGGGCGTTATTATTAAATGCTGTCTTAAGTACTTATTTAAATATTTATTATACTGATGTTTTAAAAATAGGTGGGTTATTTCTTGTTATTTTTCCTTTAGCATCAAAAATATTTGATGCTTTTACTAATGTAGTAATGGGTTATATTATTGATCGAACTAAGACAAAGCAAGGAAAAGCTAGACCTTGGCTTTTAATATCGGCACCATTATTAACTTTATCAGGAATAACTCTATTTGTAGTTCCTAACGCTAATTCAACATTTGGTTTAATATGGATTGTTTTTTCTTATAATCTATTTTATTCATTTGCTTTCACTATTTATAACATGTCACATAGTTTAATGTGTCCATTATCAACTAGAAATACAGTTCAAAGAGGAGGATTATCAGTTTTTAATCAAATCTCTTCAATTATGATGAGTGGTATATTAGTTGCTTTAGTTTTCCCGATGTTAATAATGCCTGCTCTTGGTGTTGATGCAAATAAATGGATTTTAGTAATGTCAATATTATCTGCATTAGCGTTTCCTCTAACTTTATTAGAATATTATTTTACTAAAGAAAGAGTTAGTGAAGAGCAACAAAATGTTGATACTAATAAAATACCTTTTTTAACTCAATTAAAAATTGTCTTTACTGATAAATACATGATTCTATTACTAGTTTATTTTTTAATTTATTCGCAAGGCACATCATTAAAGAATATTGGCTTAGTTTATTATTGCAATTATGTTTTAGGTAGCTACCAAGACGGTATCACACAAACTCTTGTATCAGTTTTAGGTGGCATTCCAATGGGTATTGGCATATTTGCTGTATGGCCTTTGGCAAAAAAATTTGGTAAAAGAAACGTCACTTTAGCAGGTTTTTTAATTTATTCATTAGGTAGCGCTTTATGTTGGATGACCCCAGCAAATTTATATTTAGTGTTAATTGGTCAATTTATTAAAAATATTGGTGGGTTACCATGTGCTTATGTGTTTATGGCATTATTTGCTGATGGCTTAGATCATATTGAATGGAAAAGTGGGATTAGATGTGATGGAATTTCAATGTCTATTTATAATATAATTGCTGTTTCTATCGTAGGAATTGTTACCGCAATATTTAATGGAGCGCTCACTTCCTTAGGGTATATAGCTCCAACTACTTTAGGTGAATTTTTATCTAATCCAGGTAAATATTCTAGTTATACTACTCAATTAAGTGTCTTAGAAATTTCTAAATTAACTGATTCTACAACCACAATCGCCTTTAACCAAAATAGCGCTGTTTCTAATTTATTTATTTTTTCATTTGTTGGACTTGAAACAATTACTGGTATTATTTTAGCAATCTTATTAGCTTTCCTTAATGTAGAAAAAACAATCGATAGAAAGCATTTAGTTATAAAAGAAAGACAAAAAGAAAATTGCTTAGCTAATGGTGAAGAGTGGATTGATCCAGAAATTAAAGCAACATTAGATGAAGAAAGATTTATTACTGAAAGTGAAAATAATTTTATTGAAGAATTAAAGGAAAAATGCAATAAGAATAAAAAACTTAATTTTGATGATGAACTTAATAAATATAAAACAAAAGTAGAAAATGATCGAATTAAGAAAGAAAATGCTCATAAGCAAAAAGAAGCAAAGAAATTAGCAAAAAAAGAAAAAATAGAAAAAAAGAAGGCAAATAAATTAGCTAATCTTTCCAAAGAACAACTTCAAAAACATGAAGAAAGATTAGCTTTAAAGGCTAAAAAAGATAATAAAATGTGGCTTAAAGAAAAAGAAAAAGGCGAGTCTTATTATAAAAAAATACAAGATGAATTGAATAGGAAATATCACTATTAAATTCTTATGTTTATTAGAAGTGAGGTATTAAAATGAAAGTTATTAGATTAATGACCGAATATTTATTTAATCCAATTGGAGTTGATTTTACTAGACCAACTTTTTTATGGAATGTTAAAGATTGTAAAAAACAAACCGCATATCAAATTATAGTTTATGTTAATAAAATTAAAAGATGGGATAGTGGAAAAGTATTTTCTTCTTCGATGAGGTGTACTTGTCCATTGACATTTAATTCTAGAGATTATGTTGAATGGGAGATTGTTGCTTATGATGAATTAGATAATCCTAGTAATCCAGCAAAAGCTCATTTTGAAATTGGTTTAAAAGATAAAGAAGATTGGAAAGCATTATGGGTAAGTGGTAATTATAAAGTAAATAAAAAGAAACGCTATCCTGTTGATTATTTTAAAAAAGAATTTGAAGTAAAAGAAAATATAAAAGCACGATTATATATAACTTCGTGTGGATTATACGAAGCAAAAATAAATGGAGTTAAAGCAGGCAACTTTGTATTAGCTCCTGGAATTACTAATTATAAATATCGTATTCAATATCAAACAATTGATGTTACTGATTTATTAAAAATTGGAAAAAATATTATTGAAGTTGAATTAGCCGATGGTTGGTATAGAGGATCATGTGGTGCTTGGGGAATTAGAAATCAGTATGGCAAAGAAACAAAATTTTTAGCTCAACTAGAAATTTATAATAAAAAATGGGAAATTAGCACAGTTTTTAGTGATAATACATGGTCTTGGAGTAACGATGGACCGATATTATTTGCAGATAATAAAGATGGAGAAATTATTGATTTAAGAAAAACACCATCTTATAAATTTATGTCTAAAATTAGTAAATATAACATTACCCCTACATCATCAAATAATGTCTTATTAGAAGAGCATGAACATTTTAAACCTAAAATGATAATAACACCTTCTAAGAAGAAAGTATTAGATTTTGGGCAAAATATTGCAGGTTATATCTCATTAAAAATTAAAGCAAAAGATGGAGATAAAATCTATTTAAGATTTGGCGAACTTATTGATAAAAATGGTGAATTTACACAAAAAAATATTCAATGCGCTTCTAAAAAGAAAGACTATCGCACTCCATTACAAGAAATTAAAATTATTTGTAAAGAAGGATTAAACGAATATAAAACTAAATTTGCTATATTTGGATTTCAATATGTTTTAATTGACACTGATTTAGATTTTAATTTAGAAGAATTTACTGCAATTGCAGTTTATTCATCATTTGAAGAAACATTAAAATTTGATTCATCAAATTATTTATTAAATAAACTTGTTGAATCGACTAAATGGTCAGCAAAAAATAATCATGCTGATTTACCAACAGATTGTCCTACTAGAGAAAGGCATGGTTGGACTGGTGATGCTCAAATTTTCGTTAATACTGCTTCGTATTTATTTAATTATGATTCTTTTGCTAGAAAATATGAAAATATGCTTGTTGATGAACAAAAGAAAAATGGTAAATATACGCAAATTGTCCCATCTGGTGGTGTAGATTTTTATATGAAGTTTATGGACGGATCTTCAGGATGGAGTGATGCAGGCATATTAATCCCTTATCGTATATGGAAATTATATGGTGATGATAAGATTATTAAAGATAATTTTGTATCTATGGAAAAATATGCTAAATTCTTAATATCACGAATAGGAAAATGGTATATAACAGCTAAAAATACTGGTTTAAAACATAAAGATAAGAAATATTTAGTAAATTATGGGCAAGCATATGGAGAATGGGCTGAACCTGACGATGTTCATCATATGACTTGGAAAGATTGTGCTATTCCTCATCCTGAAGTTGCAACTGCTTATACCTATTATGTATTAAGTCTATTTAGTGAGATTTGTTCTTATTTAGGATATAAAGATAGAGCTATCAAATATCTTGATATTGCTCATAATGTTAAAAAATCATATCAAGCTCTTTCAAAAACAAATAAATTCTCTTTAGATACTGATCGACAAGCACGATTAGTTAGACCATTGTATTTTAATTTATTAAATGATAATGATAAAAAATATGCTCAAGAAAGGTTAATTAAGGCCTTAGATAATTATAAGTGGAGAGTAGGAACTGGTTTTTTATCAACACCATTAATTTTATTTGTTTTACAAGAAATAAATCCACAATATGCATATAAATTACTTGAAAACGAAGAAATGCCGGGATGGTTATATATGACTAAAAGTGGAGCTAACACTATTTGGGAAGCTTGGGAAGGCAATACAACCCCTAATGGCGGCATTGCTTCTTTAGATCATTATTCTAAAGGTGCAGTTTGTGAATGGATCTTTAAAAGTATGTGTGGAATTAATGTAATTAGTGAAAATAAATTTGAAATTAAACCAGTTGTTGGTGGACATTTTACCTATGTTAATTGTGAATATAATAGTATATATGGTTTAATTAAATCTTCTTGGAAGGTTGATGGAAATAAGATTATTTACAATATAGAAGTACCAAGTAATACCACAGCTAATTTTATTATTGATAATATTGATAAAAAAATAGATAGTGGTAGTTATACTTTTATAATTAATAAGTAAGAATAAAATATTTTATAAAAATAAATAAATGTTATCATTGAATTAAAAAATAACTTCTTTATAAGTTAAATATGCATGCTTATTAAATTTAATTAATGATAAAATAATTGTAGAGGTATTAATTATGAGTAAGATTATGTTTACTAGAGATATATCAAGTGAAGGTATATTAAGATTATTTAAAAAATATAATTATAAGTTAGAAGGAAAAATATTAGGTAAAATTCATAGTGGAGAAGAAGGAAACCAAAATTTTTTACATCCTTCTTTATTTAAAGACTTAATAAATTATTTAGATTTAACTTTAGGAGAATGTAATACAGCATATGAAGGAAGTAGAGATACATCTACTAAACATTTAAAGTTATTAAAAGAACATGGGTGGTTAGACTATAAATTTGATTTATTAGATAAAGATGGAGATTATGTAATTGATATTCCTAATGGATTAAAAATTAAAAAGAATTATATTGGTAAAGATATTTTAAATTATGATTCTTTAGTAGTGTTTACCCATTTTAAAGGGCATCCTATGGGTGGATTTGGAGGATCTTTAAAGCAATTAGCAATTGGATGTGCTTCAAGTTTTGGTAAAAAATATATTCATGGAGCTGGAGATACAAGTGGTAATATTTGGGAAACTAAACAAGAAGATTTTTTAAAAAGTATGGCGGATGCAAGCTATTCAGTAGATAAATTATTTAAAAATAAAGTTATTTACATTAATGTTTTAAAAAATATGAGTGTTGATTGTGATTGTTGTGCTATTGCTGAAGATCCATGTTTAAAAGATATTGGTGTTCTTATTTCTAATGATCCTTTAGCAATTGATAAATGTTCTTTAGATTTAATTAAAGCAAGTAATGATAAAGGATTAAAACATTTTCTAGAAAGAGTTAATTCTAGAAAAGGAGAATTAATCTTAACTTATTCTAATGAACTAGGAACTGGTTCATTAGAATATAAATTAATAGATATTGATGCTAGATAGTTATTGATATTAACTAAAACTATATATTTAATATTGTTTATTTTAATAATTTGTTATTTATAATATTCTTATATTTATATAAATGATATTTTAAGTAAAAACCAATAATTTGAATAATAAGTCTTTAGAAATTAGTTATTTTAGTAAAATTTAATTATTTAAAACTTTATTTGATTGTTTATATTTTTTAATTATTTACAAATTAAGTTAATAAATAGAATTAAAAAGTGTTATATTTATGTTATATAAATTAAGGACTAATCAATGATAGGCTCAATAACTAAATTAGAATTTAAAAACGAGAGTTTAGATATTATTAATAGTTTTAATGAACTCGATAATTGGCCTGTAGTTTATTTAATTGCAAATAATGAAGAAATATATGTCGGTGAAACACAAAATATTGGTACTAGATTTATTCAACATTATCAAAATTCTAAAAGAAGAACTTTAAAAGATTTTTATATTATATATGATAAACAATTTAATAAATCGGCTATTTTGGATATAGAACAAAATCTCATTCATTTATTTTCTGCAGATAATGTTTATAGATTGCAAAATTTAAATAACGGTCAATCTAAATATCATAATTATTATCAAAAGTCTTTATATTTAAATAAATTAGATTCAATATGGTTAGAATTAAAAAAGCACGGACTAAAAATTAAAGATAGTGTTTTAACATTACAAAATAATGACATTTTTAAATTTTCACCATATCACGCTTTAACTAGTGAACAAAATGATGCTTGTAATGTCATTATTAATGACATTATTCATAAATTAGATAATAAATTACATGGAATTAGTGTTATTAAAGGTGAACCGGGTAGTGGAAAAACAATTTTATTAATTAATTTAATATATAAATTAGTAAATGGGCAAGATATTGAAATTAACGATGATGACTTAGATAACGATTCTTTTTTAAGTTATGATTTAAGTACTTTGTTATCTTTAAAAGCATTTGCAAAAGCTTATCCAAAGAAATTAAAAATTGGTTATGTATCTCCAATGGCTGCTTTAAGAGAAACTCTAGGCAAGGTATTTAAAGATATTAAATGTGGATTATCTAAAAGCTTAGTTATTGGACCAAGTTAAGCTATTAAATCTATAGATGATCCTTATGATATTTTAATAATTGATGAATCACATAGATTAACTACTAGAAAAAATATTCAAAATTATAAATCTTTTCAAGATTGTGCTAAGTTATTAAATTTAGATGATAAAAAAACAAATCAATTAGAAATGTTACTTAAATCATGTAAGTACGCAATTTTAGTTTATGATGAGAATCAATCAATCAAAGGTAGTGATATTTCTAATGATGATTTTAATAGATTAACTAAGGATGCAAAAATTTTTGAATTAAAAAATCAATTAAGATGCAAAGGAAATAAAAACTATATTAAATATATTGATGATATTTTAAATGTTAGAGATATTAATAAGTTAACATTTGATGAAAATATATTTGATTTTAAAATATTTACTAATGTTAGTGATTTAGTAAATAAAATAAGAAGTTTTGATGATAAGTTTGGATTATCTAGAGTATGTGCAGGTTATTCTTGGCCATGGATTAGTAATGGATTATCTTTATTAGAAGCTAAAAAAGAAAATAAATATGATATAAATATAGATGGTAATCGTTATATCTGGAATATTAAAAGTGATAATTTTATATTAGACAATAGTGGAAAAGAAACTATTGGTTGTGTTCATAGATTACAAGGATATGATTTAAATTATGTTGGTGTAATTTTTGGTAATGAAATAACTTTTAATAAAGAAAAAAATATCATAGAAATTAATAAAAATAATTTCTATGATATTAATGTTAAAAAAAGTGTTGATACACTTACATTAAAAAATTATATTTTAAATACGTATAGAATCTTACTGACTAGAGGAATCAAAGGCTGTTATATATATTGTTGTGATAAAAATCTAGAAGAATATTTTAAGAAATATATCGATTTAGCTTAGATTTTACTTTGATTAACAGGTATTTTTGTCAATTAACTTTCCTATATTTATTATTTATGCAATAATAAATATAGCAAAAAAAATGAGAAGCACTGCTTCTCTATGATTTCGCTTAAAGCTTATTTGAACTTTGTAATGTAAAATCATATTTATATTAACAACAACTATTTATAATGTCAACTAATTTTGATTGGAGGGAATAATTATGGCAAAATATCGTATAGGACTTGATGTTGGTACTAATTCAATTGGATGGGCTGTTACTGATTTAAATAATAAATTAATAATGAAAAAGGGAAAGAAACTATTAGGTGTTTTAATGTTTAAAGAATCTAGCGGAGGAGATAAAGATCCTAATAAATTAAGAAGAACCTATCGTTGCTCTAGGCGAAGAATTAGAAGAAGAAAAGAAAGACTTAATTATCTTAACGAAATATTTGCACCAGAAATAAATAAAATTGATCCGACCTTTTTTGAAAGACTTGATGAATCGTTTTTAAAATTAGAAGATCGCAAATATAAAGATAAATATACTTTATTTATTGATAAAAATTTTAATGATAAGACCTACTTTAAAAAATTTAATACGATATATCATCTGCAAAAATATTTAATGGAATCGGAGAAAAAAGAAGACATTAGACTTATTTATTTAGCAATTAGACATTTAATAAAATATAGAGGAAATTTTTTAAATTCATCTAATCCTGATAATTATTCTTCAAAAATTGATGAATTAGATTTTTTGGAAAGGCTAACAAGAGTATTTGAGATTATAAATAGTTATGAAATTTATAGTAAATTTAATAAACCTATATTAGATATTAACGATATAAAGTCTTTAATTAAAGCAAATAAAGATAGTAAAGGTATTAATTCAAAGAAGGAAAATTTTATAAAAATTTTTAATAAAGAAGAAAAGAAAAATAACTTGATTGATTTCGTTGCTTCATTACTTGCTGGGAGTAGTGTTGAACTAAATAAGATTCTAAAAAAAGATGAAGATGGCCCACAAAATAGTATTAAGATTTCTTTTACTGATGATTTAACCGAAAAATTTTTAGAATTAAGATCAGAATATCCTGAATATGATGATTTTATTTCTTCCATAGAAGATTTATATCGATTATACCAGGCTTTATATATAAATAAATACGTACAGAATAGTTTGCCACAAACAATGGTTGAACGATTTAATACTTACAAAACCGATTTAAAATTATTAAAAGGATATATAAGAAAATATTATTCTACAAAATATGATGAAGTTTTTAATAGTATTGAAAATAAAATGAGCTACCCACATTTAGTCCGACATTATTGTAGCGACATTGATAAAAAAACGAAAGTTAATATCTCCAATGATAAAAGTTTTAGTAGAATTGAATTTATTAATTATTTAAAGAATGAATTTAGTTTTGATCAAGATGATGAATTAACCTTGAAATTAAAAGAAAGAATTAATTCGGATGATTTTCTACTAACTCAAAGTGATAAAAGTAATGGTAATTTTCCATATCAATTAAATTATTTCGTTTTAAAGAAAATAATAATTAATCAAGAAAAATTCTATTCTTTTTTTGATGAAAAAGATTCTAATGGATATGTTAATAAAGATAAAATTATATCTTTATTAACTTTTAAAATCCCATATTATATTGGTCCATTATCAAATAATTATGATGAAAGTGATGAAAATAATCATGCTTGGATTATAAGAAAAAAAGAAGGACATATTAGACCATGGAATTTTGATGAAATTGTTAATGTAGAAGATAGTGCAAAAAAATTCATACAACGTATGCAAAATAAATGTACTTACTTAATTAATGAATATTGTTTACCAAAGGATTCAATAACGTTTCAAAAATATTTAGTTTATCAACAATTAAATACACTATATGTTAATGGTAAGTTTTATTTTAATAGTGACAATAAGGATGATTTAATAATTAATTTATATAGTAAAAATCGTAAAATTACGAAAAAGTTGTTACAAGATTATTTATCTAATAAATTAAAAGAAAAAGTTGTTATAACCTATAAAAATGGCAAAGATAAAGATGTTGAACCGAATCTACATTCTTTATCTTCCTTATTTGACTTTATTAAAGTATTTGGCAGTTATGAAGAAGTTGATAAAAATATTGATTTAATTGAAAATATTATTCGTGATATTGCGATATTTGAAGATAAAAGTATTTTAGCTAGTAGATTAGAAAACGAATATAAATTAAATAAAGATCAAATTAGGATAATTAAAAGTTTTAATTACAATAAATTTTCGAGATTAAGTAAAAAACTTCTTGATGGTATAAAACCTTTTGATAAAAATGGAGTTTTGATTAATAAAACAATATTAACCATATTAAAAGATTATGATGGTTCAGAAAATAAACCAGCTACATTAATGGAGATATTAAATAGTAAAGATTCTGAATATGATTTTGATTCTGTAATTAAAATTGAAAATAGTAAAGAAGAAGAAAATGAGAGTGTCGACTCTTTTATAGAAAATTCTTATTTGCCTAAAATTTCTAAAAGACCTACTATTTTAACTTGTAGAATTATAGAAGAATTAGCTCATGCTTTAAAAGCTAATATTTCAGAAGATTTTGAGTTTTATATTGAATGTGCTAGAACTAATAAAAGTGACAAAAAAGCAACAAAAACTCGTTATGAAAAATTAATGGAAACACTTAGTAAGAGTGGCTTGAAATCTCAAGTTGATTCTTTAATTAATGAATTAAAAAAATATGAAAATGATAAGTCTAAATTAAATGCTGAAAGTTTATATTTATATTTTATGCAACTTGGTAAAGATATGTATACTGGTGATCAAATTGATTTAAATACTATTATTGAAAATTATGATGTTGATCACATTATTCCACGATCATTAATAAAAAATGATTCTTTAGATAATAAAGTTTTAACAGAAAAGAAGTTTAATAATGGAAAAAGTAATATCTATCCATTATCTAAAATAGATTTATGGGAATATAATGGTGGTAGAAAAAAAGCCTTAGAATTTTATAAAAAACTTAAAGATAATAATTTAATTTCAGAAAGAAAATATATTGCCTTAACAGCTAATACAGATCTTGATAATGACACATTAGAAGGCTTTGCTAATAAGCAACTAAGTACAACCAATCAGTCAGTAATAGGTTTGAAAGAGGTGTTTGAAGATTATTATAGTATTAATAGTGAAAACATTATTTTATCTAAAGCCGAAAATGTAAGTGATTTTAGAAATAATTTTGATTTGGTTAAATCTAGAACTGCTAATAATTTTCATCACGCTCATGATGCTTATTTAAATATTTTTGTTGGCAGCGCAGTAAATTCTTGGATTAAGAATATTTTTAAATTATGGAGAATTGATGAAAGTAATGAACATAAATATAGTGATTTTGTTTCTTTCGTTAGAGAAAAAAGGTATACATTAAATCCAATTAAAATCATGGAAAAATATGTTAAAGATCAAAGTGATGAATTTAATGAATTAAAAGATGTTATTTATAATTATAAGTTTATTTTCACAAAGACAAGAACATATATTAAAAAGGATTTTTTTCCTAAATCAACAGTTTATGCGGCAAATAGTTGCGCTAATATTAATACAAAAAATAATTTAGATTGTAAAAAATATGGTGGTTTTAAAGAATATGCTTTTGGATACTACGTCTTAATAAAAACTAAAGACAATAAATTCATATTAGAACCAGTCCCATATATATTTAGTAAGAACGCAAATCAATATTTAGATAATTTATATAAGAAAAATTATGAAATTTATTTAGATAATGTAAAAATTAATACTAAATTTCAAATTGAAAAAAGACAATTTATTATTACTGGTAAAACAGTTAATTCTTATCTCGTTCGAAATTCTATAGAAAGATTTTTTCCATATGATTTAATTAAAATTATTAAAAAAGTCGATAATTTTATGAATTTTTTAAAACTTAATAAAATTGCTATTAATGTAAAAAATCAGGAATCAATTAATAAAGCTATTGATGATTTAAATAATTTACATAAAATAAAAGACAAAAATAATGAATTAATATCTAAAGAAAATAAATTTGGTGAAATCGAAACTCTAACTTCTAATGAATTAATTAATGTTTTTGATTACTTATTTACTTTGTATAGTAAAGATGCATTTTCGTATTCATTCTCTAAAGCTTTAATATATGAACAAGAAGAACTAAAAAATAAATTTATGAATTTAGATATTTTACTTAAAACTTATACAATTAGTGAGATGTTAAACTATTTAAAAACTAATGAAAGAAAAAAAATAAATTTAATAAAGCTTGATAAAGAGGAAAATTGTGGAAAGCTTACTCAGAATAAAGTTTTGCCTTTAGGCACTAAGATAATTTTTGAATCAAACACAGGATTATATAAAAAGGAAATTATTTTAAAATAATGGGTTTTAGAACAGTTGTTATTAAAAATAGGGCAAAATTAGAATATTCATTAAACTATTTAGTTGTACGTGGAGAAGAAGAAATTAAAATACCTTTGTCTGATATTAATACATTACTAATTCAAAATATACAAACATGTATAACGTCTGCTCTTATTGCTAAATTAATAGAAAGTAAAATAAAGTTAATATTTTGCGATGAGAAAAATAATCCTTCATCTGAGCTTGTTGGCTATTATCAAAATTATTCTAATTTTACAAAAATTTGTTTACAAATAAATTGGACAAACGAAATAAAAAATTATTTATGGCAAAAAATAATAATACAAAAAATTTTTACTGAAATTAAATTATTAGAATTTTTAAACAAAACGGAACAAATTGATAAGATGAAAGATTATTTAAATAATGTTCAGTTAGGTGATATTACAAATAGAGAAGGGCATGCAGCAAAAGTTTATTTTAATTCACTTTTTGGGAGAGACTTTTCTAGAGGCTCTGATAATTGTTTAAATAAGTATTTAAATTATGGCTATTCAATCATTGCATCAAATATCAACCGAGAGATTAAATGCGATGGTTATTTAACTGAAATAGGTATCCATCATATTGGAGAGACAAATCCATTTAATTTAACTTATGATTTTATTGAATCTTTAAGAGCGATAGTTGATTATTATGTAAATTGTAAAAATATTGACGAGGTAAATTATAAAACAATTTTAAACTCAATTTTATCTTTTAAAGTTAGATATAATGGAAATGAAATGTTTTTAGAGAACGCTATTCATTTATATGTATTAAATCTTATAAATTTTTTAAATGGAAAAAACAAGGAAATAATTTTTATTGATTATGAATTTTAGATTTATGAGAACTTTATTATTTTTTGATTTACCTGTTGAAACATCAACACAAAGAAAAGACTATAGAAAATTTGTAAAAGAAATTATATCTTTAGGATTTTATAGACTTCAAGAATCTGTTTTTGTTAAATTAAGCATTGATATGCAAGGTGTTCTAGCAACAACAGCCAAATTAAAAGGGTTACTTCCTAAAGAAGGAAATATAATTACTTTATCAATAACAGAAAAACAATTTAGTAGTATGTCTTTTTTATTAGGTGAGTGTGATTGTGATGTCGAATTAAGTGATGATAGATTGATAGAATTATGATTGAATTAAAATTACCTAATATTAACTCCATAATAACATTTCAAGAAGGAGAATCTATAAAAACATTAAGCATTGCAAATATTAATGTTTTTTATAATTTATATTTAATGATAAAAAGTTCTTATGATGATGCCTTTTATTTAACTGTAAATAATATAAAAAAGACTTTTTTCAAAAGTGTTGCCATAATTAGTGATATTTTTCAATTAAATGAAAATGATAAAAATAATATAAAATTATTATATAAAGATATAGAAAGCAAGATATCAATAAAACAAAAAGATTTATTAAATAAAATAGATCAATTATCATCAGAATTAATGTTTGATATTTCTTTAAACTCTAATAAAAAGATGGAATATGAAACTAAAACAAATATTATTGGAATTTTAGAACTTTATAAATATAGATTTTGTATAGAAAATTATGAATCGTTATTTGATCTCTTTTTAAATTATTTAAAAGCCTTAGATCGTATTAAAAATAATGTATTGGTTATAACCTTCGATTTTCTACATTATTTTGATGATAATCACCTAGAGATATTAAAAGAAGAACTTATTTTTTATAATATTAAATTATTAGACATAAAATATGTTTTTGATAAAAAACCATTAAAAAATATTGATGATCTTTTCGTTGATAATGATCTTTGCGAATATTAAAATATAGATGGTTTTACATAAGTTTGTAGACTTTCTCATGCTTTGAACTTTGCTTTGAGATTTGAGGTTTGAGTGTAATGTAAAATCAATTATTCCCGATACACTTGAAGAAGAAAGTGGTGGTTTTAGTGGGTTTGAGTGTAATGTAAAATCAATTATTCCCGATACAATGGTCGGATTGACCTAATATTTGCTTTCGTTTGAGTGTAATGTAAAATCAATTATTCCCGATACTTTAATTTTCAAACTTTCATCAACAACAATGTTTGAGTGTAATGTAAAATCAATTATTCCCGATACATATGAATATTTTAGTAATAACGCCAATAGGTTTGAGTGTAATGTAAAATCAATTATTCCCGATACATGCAATTTTTTCATCCGATAATTGATTATGTTTGAGTGTAATGTAAAATCAATTATTCCCGATACTCGATGAACAACTTTCAAAGATTTGCAAGAGTTTGAGTGTAATGTAAAATCAATTATTCCCGATACAAACTATCAATGCAATGTTTTACATCGATGTTTGAGTGTAATGTAAAATCAATTATTCCCGATACAAGAAATAGTAGAATTAATTGCATTAATGAGTTTGAGTGTAATGTAAAATCAATTATTCCCGATACTATTCAAACTATCTAAACTTTCTTCAAATGGTTTGAGTGTAATGTAAAATCAATTATTCCCGATACAGGTATTTTGGTCATTCTTCCTTCCTTTTCGTTTGAGTGTAATGTAAAATCAATTATTCCCGATACTGGTTGCTTGTGCTTTTCTTGGAACTCTCTGTTTGAGTGTAATGTAAAATCAATTATTCCCGATACCTAATCGATGAGCTTCCAAACATAGTAAATCGTTTGAGTGTAATGTAAAATCAATTATTCCCGATACCAAAAAGTATGCAAATTTGGAATGTGTATAGTTTGAGTGTAATGTAAAATCAATTATTCCCGATACTTAATCACCCTGTCTCTTTTGATATTGAAAGTTTGAGTGTAATGTAAAATCAATTATTCCCGATACATATAAAAGGTTGTTTAAAATGCTACTTACGTTTGAGTGTAATGTAAAATCAATTATTCCCGATACTATGAAGATTTAAAGGAGATTAAAGTGATATGTTTGAGTGTAATGTAAAATCAATTATTCCCGATACTGTTTTCATGTGTTTTATCCTCCGTAATTAGTTTGAGTGTAATGTAAAATCAATTATTCCCGATACAATAATTATGAATTAGTGGAGGTAGCCTATGTTTGAGTGTAATGTAAAATCAATTATTCCCGATACATAATGCTAATAATGAACAACAAGCAGTATGTTTGAGTGTAATGTAAAATCAATTATTCCCGATACGGGCAAACTTTGGTTGTATTTATTCAGGTAGGTTTGAGTGTAATGTAAAATCAATTATTCCCGATACTTACGATGTATATTCCGTAGTTGGTATAGCGTTTGAGTGTAATGTAAAATCAATTATTCCCGATACCAAGTTAATGAATTTGAAACTCACAAGCCAGTTTGAGTGTAATGTAAAATCAATTATTCCCGATACACGTAGCGGTAATACACACAAGACGGCCGTAGTTTGAGTGTAATGTAAAATCAATTATTCCCGATACTAAAGATGCAAAAAGAACAAAAAGAATTTTGTTTGAGTGTAATGTAAAATCAATTATTCCCGATACATAATAATGAGTATTACTATTTTCTAATGTGTTTGAGTGTAATGTAAAATCAATTATTCCCGATACTTTAATTTAGGGATCATATATACGGGAGTAGTTTGAGTGTAATGTAAAATCAATTATTCCCGATACTTTGATAATCCTTTATTAAAAGGAACAAATATTTGTTATTTAGGGATCATCAGTTACATATGGTGAATCATCATTAAAAACATCTTTTTGTAATATATAACAAAGCGTAATAGTATAACTTTTCTAAAAGAAACTATTTGTGGTAATACACTTGTTGATGATGGTAATTCATATATTAAAAGAATTAAAAAATCGATAAGAATATTAAATTTGATTTATTTATATGTTAACTTTCTACTAATGATGCTTTAAAAAATAAAACTCTTGGTAATATTAAAAATATTTAAATTATAGATATGTATAATGATAAAGAATTTAATAACATTACTAAAGAAGAAAGAAAATTTTATATGGATGATAAAATTCATTCTATTAAAGCTATATATTTAACGTTATGGACTTTATATATAGAATCATATTTATATAAAATAGTTAATAAGAAATAATAAAAAGTTAAGATATATTGCTATTTTATGGATAAAATAAGTTAAGAAATAAGAGGTTATTAAATAATTCTTTTTTTCTATTTTAAAAAGAATTAAAATAAAGAAAATACATATTTAAGGAGATAATAATATGAACCTTGCTAATCGAACTTTTGAGGGGAAAGTTCCTAAACTTACTAAGTGGCTTTACACAAGTAGTGGTTGTTTTAGGGATTCAGCTTATCAATTTGTTTCTTTATTCTTACTTGTCTTTGTTCAATTTTGTGGACTTGGTGGAGTAAGTAATGCTGAATACATTCAAATGTATTCAGCAATAACTATAATAATTATAATTCTTAGAATTTGGGATGGATTTAATGATCCTATTATGGGATTTATAATTGAAAAATGTCATTTTAAAACTGGTAAATATCGACCTTGGATTTTGCTTGGTGCTATTACTAATTCAATAGTTACTATTTGTATGTTTTGGATTTTACCAGAAGGATGGGCTTATGTAGCTTGTTTTGGAATATTTTATTTTTTATGGGATTTTACTTATACCATGAATGATATCGCATTTTGGAGTGTATTACCTAGTTTATCTAATGATGAAAAAATTAGAGCTAATTTAACTACTTTATTGTCTATATTTATTTCTATTGGTACTTTTGCTATTGGTGGAATAGTTCCAATGCTTGCTAGTGGAAATCAAGAAAATACCTATAAAATTACTGCTTTAGTTGTTTCAATTTTATTTTTATTATCACAAGTTATTTTAGTTATCTTTATGAAAGAAAGAAAAGTAACTGATGTAATCGAAAAAAATGATGAGAAGATGAAATTTAAAGATATTTTCTCAGTTATTTTAAAAAATGATCAATTAAGAGTTTCAATTATTGCTATTTTACTTTATTACACTGGAAGTAGTGTTTTAGTTGCTGCTGGATTAAATTATTTCTATTTTAATTATGGATATGAAGTTGGTGGAACTTATCAATTTTATTTTACAATTGTTTATGCTGCTGCAACATTAATTGGTCAAATAATGTATCCAATATTTGTTAATAAATTTAAGATTAAAAGAATGACTTTATTTAGTATTTGTTCTTTAGTTACAATTTTATCTTATCTAGGTTTATTTTCTTTTGTCTTTTTCTCAAATTATGTAACTTATTTTCCAATTTTATGTATATTTGCTTTTTTTGCTTTTTTTAGTGAGACAAATATCAGCTTAATCTTATATATCATGATTCAAGATACAATTGATTATAATGAATATAAATTTAATGAAAGAAGAGAATCATCTATTTTCTCTTTAAGAGCTTTTACTGCTAAAATTGCTAGTAGTATTCAACAACTTATTTTATATATATTCTTAGCAAGCGCTAGTTTATTTACTATTTCAAATAAGATTGCTAATTTAGAAAGAGAATATGTAAATAATAGTGAATTAATTATTACTGAAGCTAATAAATTAACTGGACCTAATAATATTGAATTATGGCAAAGAATTGTTTTTCATATTGGTTTTACGCTTGTTCCACTTATTTTATTTATTGGAACTTTTGTTTTAATAAAAACTAAATACAAGTTAAATGAAGATGAACATCGAGAAATTACGAAAAAATTAGAGGAAAGAAGAAATGGATCTTCCAATGTTTAAAGATCGTATTATTTATCAAATTTATCCATTAAGTTTTAAAGATTCTAATAATGATGGAGTTGGTGATCTTAATGGAATAATTTCTAAGCTACCTTATTTAAAATCTTTAGGTATTGGAATTATATGGCTATCACCAATTTATGATTCACCAATGCATGATAATGGCTATGATATTCGTGATTATTATAAAATTAACCCTTTATTTGGAACGATGGAGGATTTTGATAATCTAATAAAAAAAGCTAATGAATTAGATATTAAAATTGTTATGGATTTAGTAATTAACCATACTTCAAATGAACATATTTGGTTTAAAGAAGCACTTAAAGATCCTAAATCAAAATATCGTAATTATTATATTTTTAAAGAAGGAAAAAATGGTAAAGTTCCTAATAACTGGCAAAGTGCTTTTAGTGGAAGTTGTTGGGAGAAAGTTCAAAATGAAGATAATATGTATTATCTTCATTTATATACTAAAGAACAACCTGATTTAAATTATAAAAATGAAGAAGTAATAAAAGAAGTAGAAAATATTCTAAGATTTTATTTAGATAAAGGTGTTTATGGTTTTAGATGCGATGTTATTAATCAAATTTATAAAACGAGCTTAAAAAATGGTAAATTTAGATTTTTTGGGCGAGGCAAAGAATATTATGAATCTCAGCCTGGAAATCATAAGATTTTAAAAAGATTAGAAGATGAAGTAATTAAAAAATATAATTCTTTCTTAGTTGGTGAAACTAGTAATGTAACTATTAAAGTTGGTAATGAATTTTTATCTAATGGTGAATTAGATATGTTTTTTGAATTTGAACATTCTTTTTGTGATGAAAATAAGTTAATACCAATATTTAAAAAGAAATTTAAACCTAAAAATTTAATTAAACCAATTTTTAAATGGCAATTAGGTGTTCCTTGGATTGGTGTATATTTAGAAAATCATGATCAAAGAAGAAGTGTTTCTCGATTTATTGATCCTCACTTTTATAAAGAAGGGGCTAAAGCTTTAAGTATGTTTTTATTAACTTTAAAAGGAACAATTTTTATTTATCAAGGTGAAGAAATTGGTATGACTGATTATAAAAATTATACTTATTCTCTTTTAAATGATTGTGCAAGTATTTCAACTATAAAAACAGCGATGAAATTACTTCATATTAGTCAAAATAAAGCATTTAATTTAGTTAATTCTACTATTAATAGAGATCATGCTCGAAGTATTATGCAATGGAATAATAGTATTAATGCTGGTTTTAATAATGGAACTAAGACTTGGATTAAGGTTAATGATAATTATAAAGATGGAATTAATGTTCATAATGAAGAAAAAGATGATGATTCAATATTAAGTTTTTATAAACAAATGATAAGTTTTAGAAATAATTCATTAACTTTAAAAGTTGGTGATTTTATAAAAGTTAAAGCTAATAAGAATGTTGCTAAATTTATTCGTAAAGATCAAGATCATGAAATATTAATTATTATTAATTTAAGTAATAAGAAAATAAAAGATAAGGATGTAATTAATAGCAAAAATATTTTAATTAATACACATAATGTGATTAATAATAAAAAATTATTACCATATCAAGGATTAATAATTAATAGGAAATAAATATGGGAATAAGTTTTAATAAGAAAAAAAGAATATTCCATTTATATACTAAAGAATTTAGTTATTATATCTATATAAATGAATTAGGATATTTAATTCATTTATATAGTGGAGAATATTTAGATGATTTAAATGTTGAAAGAATTAATGAACGTTACATGGAACGTTTTAGTTATTATGATAATGAGTTAAATAAAGAAATATGTAATGAAGATTATTATTTTTCAATGTTAGCAAGTCAATTTGAATGTGCCCCTTTTGGAAAAGGCGATAAAAGAAATTATTATTCTAGAATTTTAAAAGAAGATGGAATTGATATTACTAATTTTTTATATGTTTCTCATAAATTAATAAAAGGTCCAGTCTTTAATAAATCACTACCTTATATTCGATTTTTAGATAATGAGGCAACTACTTTACTTATTACCTTAAAAGAAGAAAATAGCGATACATATTTAGAATTATATTATGTAATATCAGAAAAATATTCAGTTTTAGCAAGGTTTTCTAAAATAATTAATAAGAATAAAGAAAATATTAAGATATTAAGATTAGCTTCATTTGAATTAGATTTAAATAATTCTAATTATAAAATATTAGCTTTAAATGGTAGTTGGTCTAATGATCGAGAAATAGAAAGAATTCCTTTAAATCATTCTATAACTAAAATTAGTGATAATCATGGTGGCCGAGGATTTAACTATAATCCATCAATTGCTTTAATTAGTAATGATGCTAATTATGATCATGGTGAAGTTTATGGATTTAGTTTAATGTATAGTGGAGATTTTAGTTATGAATTTAACGTTGATGAGATTGATCAAACTAGAATTATAGGCGGGATAAATGATGAAAATTTTTCTTATTTATTAAAAGAAAATGAATCTTTTATAAGTCCAATTAGTATATTAGTTTATTCTAATAAAGGTATTAATAAAATGACTAATATATTTCATAAACTTATTAGAGAAAGAATAATTCCTAATAATAAATATAGTTTTAGTAATAGACCAATTTTATTAAATACTTGGGAAGCTTACTTAATGGATTTTAATACAGATAAAATTTTAAAATTTATTTTAGAAGCCCATAAATTAAATATTGAAATGGTCGTTATTGATGATGGATGGTTTAATAAACGAAATGATGATAAATCAAGTTTAGGAGATTGGATAGTTAATAAAAATAAATTGGATTTAAAGAAAATTATAGACTATGCTCATTCTTTAAAAATGAAAATTGGCTTATGGATTGAAATAGAAATGATTTCTTATGATAGTGATTTATTTAAAAATCATCCTGAATTTGCTTTATATCCTCATAAATATAAAAATCCAACATTATTTAGACATCAATTTGTTTTAGATTTAGTGAATAAAGAAGCTAGAAATAATGTATTTAAGCAACTCGAAGAGATATTTGATAATTATGATATTGATTATGTTAAATGGGATTTTAATCGATATTTAACTGAAGCTTATAGCGATAGTTTAAATAAAGAAAATAAACTAGAAACATATCATCGCTTTATTTTAGGAACTTATGATCTATTAAATAGATTTATAAGTAAGTATCCAAATATTCTTTTAGAAACCTGTGCTAGTGGAGGAGGAAGATTTGATTTAGGAATGTTATTTTATTCAAGTCAAATATGGTGTAGCGATGAAACTGATATTGCTCAAAGAGTAAATATTCAATTTGCGACTAATTTATTTTATCCTCTTTCTTCTATCGGAGCTCATGTTACAAATAGAAAAATTGGTACGATTCAAGATAAGGCAATACTCGCTTTTTTTGGAACTTTTGGCTATGAATTAGATATTACTAAGTTAAGTGATGAAGATAAAATTAAGATTATTGAGTTTAATAAATTATTTCATGAACATCATTATGTAATTAATGATGGGGAATATTATTCTTTATTAGATCCATTTAACTGTAATTATGCTAGTTTTATAGCAATTTCTAAAAATAAAAGCGAAGCGTTATTTTTCTTTTTTAATTATCGAAAAGAAATTACGAAATCTAGATTTATAAAGCTCAAAGGATTAGATGAAAATAAATATTATTTTAATTCATTAACTAATGATATTTATAAAGGTTCATTTTATTTAAAAATTGGAATAAATTTAAGTGCTCCTTTAGATCCTTTTACAACAATTTTAATTGTTTTAAAAGAAGTTAATTTAATAAGTGCTAATATTTATAGGAATACAGTTCAAAATAAAAAAGTGAAAAGAGAGAAATTATTATGATAGAGTTTGATAAAACGTTAATAGAAAAACCAATTAATATTATTAATGGTGAAAAATTTATATCTTATTTTGATTCAAAAATTAATAATAATGAAGAAAGTAGAATATCTTTAAATGGAAAATGGAAAATTTTTCATGGCGATGAAGTTAATTTAAATGTCTTAGAAAATAATTTTGATGATAGTGATTTAAAAGAGATTATTTCGCCAAATAATTTAGAATTATTAGGTTATTCATTACCTCAATATACAAATAGAATGTATCCTTTTGAAGGATTAGAAAATTTAAAAATAGGTGAAGTTCCTATTAATAATGAAGTTACTATTTTTCGTAGAAATTTTGAAATAAGTTCGCTAAACTGCGATTATTTTATTGAATTTAATGGTTTTATTTCTTGTGTTTATTTATATATTAATGGTAACTTTGTTGGCTTTAGCTCTTTAAATTATGAGGTTAGTAGATTTAATATTAATAAATATATTAACTTAGGAAATAATAGTATTTCTATTATTTTATATAAATATAGTTTTGCGACATGGTATAATGATCAAGATTTATTTAGACTTACTGGTATATTTAGAGATATTAATTTAGTGAAATTAAATAAAGTCCATTTTCTTGATATTAATAATAAATCTATTTTATTAAAGGATTACAAAACTGGTAAATTGGATGTTGATATTTTTGTTAATGAATATCATGAAAATTTAAAACTTAAACTGACTTTAATTAATAAAAATAAACAAGTAATTCAAGAAACTATTGTTTTAAAAGATATTTTTTATAATTTAAATAAAGAAATTAAAAATGTTTTAAAATGGTCAGATGAAGAACCTAATTTATATAACTTAAAATTAGAATTATTTAATAACAAAAATTTATTAGAAACTACTTTTATTAATATTGGTTTTAGAGTTATTGAAATTAAAGATGGTGTCATTTATCTAAATAATAATCGATTAATTCTTAAAGGAATTAATCGACATGAATTTTCGATTAATACTGGTAGAGTAATGAATAAAGAATTAGTCGAGCAGGATTTAAAATTATTAAAAGCTAATAACTTTAATGCAATACGTTGTAGTCATTATCCTAATGTAAATTATTTTTATGATTTATGTGATGAACTTGGCTTAATAGTAATGGATGAAGCTTCGATTGAAACTCATGGAACATGGGATAAAATAGAACAATATAAAGATAAAAATTTTGAATATAAAGTTCTTCCAGGAAGTGACAAAAAATATAAAGACTTCACAGTAAATAGAGTTTTAGCAATGTATGAAAGAGATAAAAATCATCCATCTATTTTATTTTGGAGTTTAGGTAATGAATCTTATGGAGGAAAAAATTTAGAAGAAAGTTATTATAAACTTAAAGAAAAAGATAAAAGTAGAATTATAAGTTACGAAGGAGCTTATAGAACTCCAAATTATGCTCATATATCTAATGTTGTCTCAAGGATGTATTTTAAACCTAATGACGTTATTAAATATTTAAGGAAGCACACTGAGAAGCCATTTATCCAAATTGAGTTTGCTCATTCAATGGGTAACTCTACTGGAAATTTTGATGAATATATGGATTTATGTAATAGATTTAAAAATTACCAGGGTGGATTTATTTGGGACTATGTTGATCAAGGGTTATTAATTAATAATAAAATTTGTTATGGCGGGGATAATTATGATTATCCTAATGATAACAATTTTTGTGCTAATGGATTATTACTCGCTAAACGAAATAAGACTGCTAAACTTAAAATTGTAAAGTATTTTTATCAATCTCTTAGATTTGAATTTCAAGATAATAAAGTTATAATTTTTAATGATAATTATTATAAAAACACTGCAAAAATCAAGTTTATTTATGAAATTTTAAAAGAAGGTGAAGTTATTTTTACTAAATCTTTTGAAAGTAATGTTCTTCCTAGAACAAATAAAGAAATTGATATTTTACCTAATATTAATTTTGACAATGATATAGATTATTTAGTTAGAATAAGAGCATTAGCTAAAGAAGATAATAATTATTTAAAACAAAATGATGAAATTGCTTTTGAAGAAAAATTTATTAAAGGTGATTTATTTACTTCGTTTTATAAAGAAAAAGTATATTCTAATAATAAAATTATTACTTATAAATCATTAAATCATCTAACAGTAGAAGTGAATAAATTAAAGGTTATATTTAATGGAATTGAAAATAATCTTGGTGGACTTGAAGCAATATACTATGATAACAAACAATATTTAATGAAGTTAATATTGCCTACATTATTTAGAGCAAATATTGATAATGACCGTATAATTAATAAGTTTTTTACTTCTTTTTATTTTAGTAGTTCATTTTTCCCTTTATATAATCCAATGAAAAACGAAATTAAAATTATAAAAGAAACTAACAATTATGTAATTATTAGACTCATTTATAAAATGATTAATGCAATATTTTTTACTAACTTTATTATTGATTATAAAATCACTAATAGTGAAGAAATTATTGTTGAAGCTAAATATAAAACAAATAAATTATTGCCACCACCTGATTTTATAGGATTAAGAATACCTATTAAAAATAAATTTAGTGAATTTAAATATTTAGGATTAGGAAAAGAAGATAATTATATTGATCGATATAAAGGAATTAAATATGGAATATATGAATCTAATTGTAATGATGAATATATACCTTATTCTATTCCTCAAGATTCAGGTAATCATCTAGGGACTAAATATCTTAAAATTCCAATGAATGATCATTATTTAAATTTTTATTCTTTAGATAAATCCTTTGAATTCAAATTCATCCCATATAGCGAATTTGAACTAGAAATAAAAGAAAGAAATGAAGAATTAGTTAAATCAAAATTTAATTATTTAACTATTGCTTTAGCAAATAGAGGTGTCGGAGGAGATGATTCTTGGGGAGCTCCTACACATAGTAAATATTGCTTAAAAAAGAATAAATTATATTCTCTTAAATTTAAGATTTTTATTGATTAACAAAACTCTTGCAATAGACTTACAAAATTATTAGACTATTTAATTTGTAAGGTTATTTTATGCATTTTAAAAAAGTATTTCAAATTAAGCATCTTGAAATGGATTTAACTAGAGGTAGATTATTTTTTAAATTTGCTCTTTTTGCTTTACCCTTAGCTCTTACTACAATCCTTCAACTTTTATATACTACCGTTGACTTATGGTGTGTAACAAATTTTGGTGGTGGAAGTGTATCAATGAGTGCAGTTGGATCTAATACTGCTTTGATTAATTTAATCGTTACAGTTTTTGTTAATATGTCTATGGGAGCTAATGTCGCCATCTCACAAGCAAAAGGTGCTAATGATAAAGAAAAAGCTTCAAAAGTTTTACATACTTCATTGATTTTATCTTTATTTAGTGGACTTATTGTTGGTTTTACTGGCTTTTTCTTATCTGGGATACTTTTAAAAATAATGAATACTCCTATTTCTTTATTAGATAAAGCAACTGATTATTTAAAAATATATTTTATAGGTTTACCATTTTTAATGGTCTATAATTATGGCTCACAAATTTTAAGAGCTTTAGGAGATAGCACTAAACCATTATTGACATTAATTGTAGCAGGAGTTATCAATGTTTGTTTTGATGTTATTTTAGTAAAATATGCACATTTAGATGTAATAGGGGTAGCAATTGCAACTGTATGTAGTGAAGCTGTTGCCTCTATTATGACCCTAATTTTTTTATATTTTAATAAGGGTTTTGTTCGTTTAGAATTTAAAAAATTATTAGTTGATATACCATCATTAAAAGAAGTTTTAATAATTGGATTACCTGCTGGATTACAAGGATTAGCGTTTTCTATTCCAAACGTACTAATTCAATCAAGTTTATATTCAATTACTAATTATTCTATAAATGGAATTCCAATTTCACAAGATGAAATTGTTTCAGGAAGTAGTGCCGCTAGTCAACTTGAAAATTTTGCTTTTGCTATTGAAGATGCAATAGGTGTATCATTATGCACTTTTGTTGGGCAAAATTATGGTGCAAAAAAGAAGAAAAATATAAAAAAAGCTTTTTGGATTGCTTTAAGTTGGGATTTTATAACCTGCATATTTATTGCTACACTTTTTATATCATTAGCGAATCAATTTCTTTCAATATTTATTACTGAAAAACAAGGAGTTATTCAATCTCATGCTATAGCTGCTGGTAAAGAAAGACTTTATATAATGATAATACCATATATATTTGATGGAATCATGATTATTTGTGGTGACTATTTACGTGGAATGAAGATTTCTTTACCTCCAGCAATTATCACTTTAATTGGTTGTACAGGACTTAGAATTGTCTTTTTATATACTTTATTTCCAATGTCTTATTTTCATACAATATTTTGGCTTTATGCAGCCTATCCAATAAGTTGGATTTTAATTGATATTTGTTATATTCCTATAGTTTTAATTTTACAAAAGAAACCATTTAAAGAACTAGATGAAAAGACTAATAGTGAATTAGTTTTACATTAATTTTTTTCTTTAATTGATAGAAAGCACCTTTATTTTACTAAGTAAAAAGTTTATAATAAAAGCGTTTTTAAAGGAGAAATTAAAATGTCTGACGTTAAGAAAACAATGCTTAGTGTAGATGGTAATACGGCTGCAGCTCTTGGTAGTTATAATTTTACTGAAGTTGCTGCAATTTATCCTATTACTCCATCAAGTCCTATGGCTGACCATGTTGATGTATATGCTAGCCAAGGAAAAAAGAATTTTTTTGGTAATGTTGTAAAAGTTTGTGAAATGCAAAGTGAAGCTGGCGCTAGTGGTGCTCTTCATGGTGCTTTACAAGGTGGTAGTTTAGCTACAACTTATACTGCAAGCCAAGGTTTACTTTTAATGATACCTAACATTTATAAATGGTGTGGTGAGTTACTTCCTGCAGTTATGCATGTATCTGCTAGAAGTTTAGCTACAAGATCATTATCTATCTTTGGTGATCACCAAGATATTTATGCAATTAGACAAACAGGTATTGCAATGCTTTGCTCACATAGTGTTCAAGAAGTTGCTGATTTAGCACCTGTTGCTCATTTAATTGCAATTGAAGCGAGTTATCCTATGTGCCATTTCTTTGATGGCTTTAGAACATCCCACGAAATTCAAAATGTTGAATTTATAGATGATAAAGAATGGGAAAAATTATTAGATAGAAAAGCTGTTGAAGAATTTAGAGCTAGAGCATTAAATCCACATACTCATCCAGTAACTCGTGGTGGTGCTGAAAATGACGATATCTATTTCCAAGGTAGAGAGGCTCAAAATGCTCATTTTAATAAAGTAATTGATATTGCTGATAAGTATTTCAAGAAAGTTAGTGAATTAACAGGTAGAAATTATGCTCCATTTGTTTATGTTGGAGACCCTAAAGCTACTAAGGTTATTGTTGCTATGGGTAGTGTTACTGAAACTGCTCTTGAAGTTGTTACAGATTTAAATAAAAAAGGTGAGCATGTTGGTTTAGTTAAAGTTCATTTATATAGACCATTTAGTGCTAAACATTTAGTTAATGTTTTACCAGATACTGTAAAAGAAATTGCTGTATTAGATAGAACTAAAGAAATGGGTGCTGTTGGTGAACCTTTATATGAAGATGTTGTTAGTGCATTAAAACTTGAAGGTAAGGATGTAAAAGTCATTGGTGGAAGATATGGCTTATCAAGTAGAGATACCCAACCAAAACATATCAAATCAGTTTATGATTTTATGTTAAGTGGTCATGAATTCCATGGTTTTACAGTTGGTATTAATGATGATGTCACTCATTTATCTATCCCTGTTGATGATGAATATGAAATCTCACACCATTATACAAGTTGCTTATTCTATGGTTTAGGAAGTGATGGTACAGTAGGTGCAAATAAATCATCAGTTAAGATTATTGGTGATGCAACCCATCAATATGCTCAAGCCTATTTTGCTTATGATTCAAGAAAATCAGGTGGAGTTACTAGAAGTCACCTTAGATTTGGTAAAGAACCAATTCATTCAACTTACTACGTTGAACACGCTAATTTTATTTCCTGTTCACTAGATACATATGTCTTTAGATTTGACATGTTAAAGAATTTAAAGAAAGGTGGAACATTCTTATTAAATACTGATATGGATGATGAAACTTTAATTAAATCTTTACCTAATCGAGTTAAATATCAATTAGCTACTAAAGGTGCTAAGTTCTATGTTATTGATGCAAATAAGATTGCTCTTGAAATTGGAATGGGTAGACATACAAATACAATTCTTCAAAGTGCATTCTTCTATTTAAATCCACAAATTATGCCATATGATGAAGCAAATAAGTGGATGAAAAAATTAGCTGAAAAAACTTATAGTAGAAAAGGTCAAGAAATTGTTGAACTTAATTATAAAGCAATTGATAAAGGAACTGAAGGTCTTAGAGAAGTTAAGGTTGATCCAGCTTGGGCTAAATTACCTTATAATAGAGAAAGACATGTTTTAGGTGATGAATATTTTGATACATATGTTGATCACATTAATAATCTTGATGGCTATGATATTCCTGTTTCTAAATTCACTGAATTTGAATTATTAGATGGAACAATGGAAGAAAATGTTACTTATAAAGAAAAAAGAAGTATCGCTGATAGAGTTCCTGAATGGAATAAAGATTATTGTATCCAATGTAATCAATGTGCTTTTGTTTGTCCACACGCTACAATTAGACCATTCTTATTAACTGAAGAAGAAGTTAATAATGGACCAGAAGGACTTAAAGATATAGTTAAACCTGCTATTGGTGGTCCTCAAGTAAAAGACTATAAATTCATCATTCAAGTTTCTCCAACTAACTGTGTTGGTTGTGGACTTTGTGTTAATGAATGTATGGCTAATAAGAATGCTAAGAGATTAGGCAATGATCATTTTGCATTAAAGATGGTTGAAGCTAAATCACAATTTGATAAAGAAAAGTATGCAACTTATTTATATAAGCACACTGAATATAAGACTAATTTATTCCCATTAACAACTGTTAAAGGTGTTGGATTCTTAATGCCTTATATGGAAATTAGTGGTGCTTGTGCTGGATGTGGTGAAACTCCATATTATAGATTATTATCACAATTATTTGGTAAAGATTTATTAGTAGCTAATGCAACTGGCTGTAGTTCGATTTATAGTGGTTCTACACCTTTAACTCCTTTCGTTACTGATAAAAATGGTAATGGTGTTGCTTGGGCAAATAGTTTATTCGAAGATAACGCTGAATATGGCTATGGTATGAGACTTGCAACAAATTATAAATTAATGCAAATAGCTAGAATTCTTGAAGCTGCTTTAAATAGCGATACTGTTGAAACTAATTTAAAAGAAACAATCAAAACTTATTTAGCTAATATGAAAAATAAAGATGAAGCTCGTAAGATTGTTCCTACTTTAGTTAAAGAAGTTAAAGAATCTAAAGATGAAGCAGTTAAAGAAGTCTTATTATTTGAAAGAGATTTAATTGATAAATCAGTATGGATTGTTGGTGGAGATGGCTGGGCTTATGATATTGGTTATGGCGGACTCGATCATGTTTTAGCTAGTGAAGATGATGTTAATGTTATGTGCTTAGACACCGAAGTCTATTCTAATACTGGTGGTCAATCTTCTAAATCATCACAAACTGGTAGTATTGCTCAATTTACCGCTAGTGGTAAAAAGACTAGAAAGAAGAATTTAGCTTTAATGGCAATGAGTTATGGTACAGTCTATGTTGCTCAAATTGCTTTAGGTGCTAATCCAATGAAAGCTATTCAAGCTTTTAAAGAAGCTGAAAGTTATAATGGACCATCATTAATTATTTGCTACGCTCCATGTATTAACCAAGGTATTAAAGGTGGTTTAGTTAATAGTATTCAAACTGAAAAAGAAGCAGTTGAATGTGGCTATTTCACAACATTTAGATATGATCCTCGTAAACTTGAACAAGGTAAGCCAGCTCTTGAACTTGATTGTAAAGAACCTGATTTTACTAAGTTTAGAGAATTTATCTTAAAAGAAACTAGATATTCACAACTTCCAAAGGTTAACCCAGAACATTATGAAGAACTTTTCACTAAGAGTGAACAAGCCGCTAAAGATAGATGGGAAAGAATTAAAAAGTTTGGCTTATAATTTATCTAAAAGTATCTAAAAATTTTAAAAAGGCGATTAATCTCGCCTTTTTTTAAAATTTAAAAAATTAAAAAACACTAGTATTTTAATTTAATTTAGTTTAAAATAATTTTGTAAAGGAAATTAAAATTATGAAAAATAAAATTTTATTAATAGCTTCTATATTTACATTTGGCTTATTTTCTTGTGCAAATGATGCTAAAGCAACAAACGTAAGCGAAGCACAATTTGTAGAACAAATTTCTAAAAATAAATTAGAAACATATAACGGTATTTCTTTAGGTGCTAAATTATCTTCTAATATTAATGCCTATTTAGCTAATTCTGATGAAAATGGTAAACTTAGTAAAATAGAAGGTAGTGATTTTAATGTTAAAATTGATGGTAATTTAAATGCTGCATTAAATGCAAAAACACCAAATGCTTATTCATTAAGTTCTGACGCTAAACTCAATATCGAATCAAATGAATCATCAAATAAATTAAATTTAGATAATAAATATCATCTTAATATTGATTTTGATGATAAAAATAATAATTATGTTATTGATACCAATATTGAAGGAATAGGTGAAAATGGTAAGGTAATTCCACCTAGCGAATTTGAAGATAATATCAACGATTATAAAAACAATATTCCTTCTGGAATAAGTAGTGAAACTTATTTATCAATAAAAAATGCTTTTAATTTTACTAATGAAACAACAAAATATTTTACTTATAGTGATGGTGGTTGTGGTTTTGAATATTCAATTAAATCTGATGCCATGATAGATTTCTTTGATATTAAGTGTGGTGGATCATATAAACTTAATATTAAAACGGATTCAAAAGGTTATTTTAATCAAGGACATATTGAAGTTAATTTTGAAAATTTAGCATTAACAATGGATCAAAATGTAGCGATCAATCAAAATAATAATGAAACTTCACAAAGTCAAACATATGTTTTTAGCGGAAGTGTTGAACTTGATTTAAATATTAATTTTAATTTTTAACATCTTAAAACTTTATTAAATAAAATATGCATCCGATTTGGATGCATATTTTTAATTATTCTTTAATTTCTTTATTAATTAGATTATTTACTCCGTTATAAACGACATCGAAAGCTAATTTTCTAAATTCTTTAGTATCAGGTAATAAGCCTTTTAATATTTTTTCAGCATAATAGAAGATAACTCTTGTAATGTAATCCCATAAAAATAAATAAGTATCATTATCTAAATTATCTCCAAAAATCATTTTAGCATATACTAAAAATTCATCAGCTCTTTCATTCTTACTAGTTGGATCAAATCCATAATAATGAATATATGAAATATAATATAAAGTTGAATTTCTTTCTTTAATGAATGCATCTAAGAAATAATTAAATACATCTTCTCTAGAAGCATTATTATTAATTAAAGGTAAAATTTCATCCATATATTTACGGTCAAAAGTAATCGCTATTTCATCAATTAATGAACGCATTGATGGAAAATAATTATAAATAGTGTGAGTTGAAATATCACATTTTTTCGCTAATTTACGTGCTGTAATACAATAAACACCTTCATTTGCGCCAATATTTAAACCTTCAATTAAGATTCTTTCTTTTACGTTTTTTAATACTCTAAATGCCATAATCATATTAAATAATATTTCACTAAATTTGTAAAGTATTTAAATTAAAAAACCTAAATTATTAATTAATTTTATCAGTCAATATAAATAATTTATGTATTGTAATAAAAAAGCATTTTTTTAAAAATAATTGAGTTTTAAACACTTAATTTTAAATATATTACAATAATTTATATTTTTATATGTCAATTGTTGCTATATTAATAAAATAAATTAAAAAAATGTAACGATGTGTGAAACTTTTAAAAATTATTTTTTTGAGTATAATATTTACGTTGATGGAGAAGATTATGAAAAACGTAAAAATTATTATATTAACTACTTTATTAGGATTTTGTATTAGTGGTTGTGATAATAAACTAGAAGGTGTTCAAAAAACTATTAATGATTTATATAATGAATTAAGTAATAGCTATCGAGTTAGTGGAAGTATTAATGAAGTTTATAATAAAAAAGTTACTACTTCAACTTTTAATACATTTATTACTAATGATTCATATCACTATGATGTAGTTAATGGTAATAAAGAAAAAGGCGAAGTAAATTATTTTAAAACTGAGGATAATTATGTCGGTGAATATCTATTAAATAAGGATAATGAAGTTACTATAAATAAAGCAACAACAAGTGATGGAGATTATATGGGTTGGGCTTATGTTTCTAATCCATTTTTAGATAGTACGAGTGATTCATCTTTTTTTAGTAAAAAAGATGATAAAACATATTTTTTAGATTTTTCTAAAGATAATGATACTAATAATAATCGATATCAATCAGCAAGAAATTTTGTTAGTAAATTAGCTATATTAAATATTTCAGTTTTTGATACATTTACTTTAACTTTATCTAATTCAAATTTAACATCAATTTATATTAAATCTAAAGAAGTAAGTACAACTAATAATGCTACCATTTATTATGAAGTTAATATGACTATTGATAGTGATAAAACTTTAAATAATGAAGCATATAAATTAAAACCTCTTAAGCATGAAGCATATCACGATGATTTATTAAATGCTTTCAATTATATGTTTAATAATGGTTTTAGTGTTAAAAGAGTAGCTCTTGTTAATGGAACTAAATTTAAAAATATTGATGGTTATTTTAATAATAATCTTATATATTATGTTGATCCTAATAATAAAAGTGATTTTACTAGTTTAATATTAAAAGATGATGGAGTTCACACAATAATTTATGAAAATGATACTTATTACTATGAAGAAGAAGTACTAAGTTATGATGATAATGAAATTAAATCATTATCATCATATTTACCAACTAGAGAAGTTCCAGTAGAAGGATTTATTTATAATAAAGAATCTAATAAATATGTATTAAAAACTAATAATTTAGTTAATGCTGATAAATTTACCTATTATTTTGATCCAATTATGGATCTAGATGAAGCTAGTTATTCAATTATTTATGATGAAGTAGAATTAACTTTAGATGAAAATAAAAGAATAAGTGAAATTAAATCGATTTGTAATAATGATCAATCTGTAACTTACTTAATTAATTATAATAAGGATTTAT
>ERZ808262.119-NODE-119-length-60007-cov-4.195240_pt1 | contig 60007 bp, 53 predicted proteins | sample MGYA00520895_ERZ808262 | MGnify/ENA primary metagenome ERZ808262 (study PRJEB31516, sample SAMN03275588) | gut metagenome | biome: mammalia-associated habitat; material: feces | host: Papio cynocephalus | place: Kenya | collected 2012-08-02 ...
AGCTTGGTCGCTTCGTTGTAAGCGTCAAAAGAATGATATTCCAGTCTCGTCCAGCTGCCTTCCAGCCCTTTCCTGCCCCGTCTGACGCATAGGCGAAGAGGTAGAAAAACATGGCCAGCACGGACAACACCACCGAAAACCCAAAGGGCTGGTAAAAGGCGGTCAGAACATTGGTTATGATTTGCGCAAGGATCTTCATGGCCGTCACGCCCCGATCTCTTTCAGGTACCGGCTCAGGGCATCCTGCCAGGTGGGCAGAGGCGCGAAGCCGTTTTGCGCCAATTTGGACTTGTCCAGGCGGCTATTGAAGGGGCGAACCGCCTTGGAAAGGCCATACTCGGCAGTGGTGACGGGAATGACCTTGGTGCTCAGCCCTGCCTGACGGTAAATTTCCCGGGTGAAATCGTACCAGCTGATGTAGCCGCCCTCGTTGGTAGCGTGGTAGTAGCCGTACTTTTCGGTCTCGTTCATGTCCACCAGCAGCCTGGCCAGGTCGTAGGTGTAGGTGGGGGTGCCGACCTGATCGCAGACCACCCGGACGGTGTCGTGGGTCTTGCCAACGGACAGCATAGTCTTGATAAAATTCTTGCCGTTCAGGCCAAAAACCCAGGCAATCCGGACAATAAAGTACTTTTTCAGGGTATTGGCCACCGCCAGCTCACCCTCCAGCTTGGTCTGGCCGTAGACATTCATGGGCTGATAGTCCTTGCAGTCCGGCTGCCAGGGCTCGGTTCCCTGACCGTTGAAGACATAGTCCGTGCTGATGTAGGTCATTTTGCAGTCCAGCTTTTTGCACACGTCCGCAATATTCTGGGTTCCGCCGGCGTTGATGGCACGAACCCTGGCCACCTTGTCGTCGTCCTCGGCCATGTCCACCGCCGTCCAGGCGGCGCAGTGGATGACAGCATCGGGGTTGACCTCCGTGATTACCCTCTCCACGGCCTGCCGGTCGGTAATATCCAGGGACACATAGGGCATTTCCGTGACGGCGGAGCCGTCGGCCACGCCGCTGTAGGCGGGAGCAATATCGGAGCCAACGCCCGCATGACCCCGCTTGTGCAGCTCATTCATCACATCGTGACCCAGCTGGCCATTGACGCCGGTTACGAAAAATTTCATGCCAGCACCTCCGCCTTTGCCTTGTACCTGTCCTCGTTGCGCTTTTTCAGCATAAAATGGATGAAGTTGGAGCCGATGAATCCGGCGCAGCCGGTAATTAAGGCAGCACCGCGCAATTCGGCAAGCAGCTTCGGCAAGGGATTTTTCCTCCAGTCGAGGTTTGAAACGTGAAGGAATATGGTATGTATTTCCCGCTTTTCAAACTGCCGGATTGACGGAAAAGTTCTGCCGAAGCGCACAGCTGCAATTGTGCGATGCTGCCTTAAGTATGTTTCCATGATCATCTTACCTTTCCTGATATCTTAATGAAATTGGCAAGAGCTGGCGGCGAGAGATTTGGTTTCCAGACAAGGCTTGGAAACGGTCGGAATCCTGTATGTACCCGCAAGGGGTGTTCCTCCGTTTTCGACACCTCGATTGGACAAAAACTCTCACTCACAGTTCTTACCGATTTCATCACAGGTTCCCTTGCTCTTTGCTGCCGGCACAGGCATTGCGGAATGACGAGTGCCCATATACCATTCTGTTTTAAGGATCCATCCCAAATTCTGTGAAAGCCGCAAAAAAGCAGTGCACAGCAGGCGGAAAATCCCTCGCTGTTGGTCATATTTCCGATTTTCAGACAGACCTTAAGTACCCTTCCGCACTCTTACGGATCTCGGCTTCTATTCTCTCGGCAGTTTCTTGACTCTCCGCGCTGACAGAGAGATAGGTCTTGAGCTTTGGCTCCGTTCCGGAAGGCCGCACCACAATGGAGCAGTTATCTTCCAGCAGGAACTTGAGCACATCAGACTTTGGCAGCCCGTCCAGACCAGGCGCGTAATCCAGCAGCCTGACAACCTTCTTGCCGCCAAACTCCTTGATATCGCCGCGGAATGCCTGCATAATGCTCTGCATCCTGGCAAAGCCAGCACTGCCATCAAACTCATAGCTGTGCAGCGTGTTCAGGCAGTAGCCATAGGTCTTATACAGTTCCTCCAGCTTGTCCAGCAGGCTGATGCCCTGCGTTGCGTAATAGCTGAACATTTCGCAGATCATGTACGCACCGTCTACGCCGTCCTTGTCCCGGACGTAGGTGCCGGTCAGGTAGCCATAGCTCTCCTCAAAGCCGAACACATAGCTGTCGGCCTTGCCCTGCCGCTCCAGCCTGCCGATCTGCTCCCCAATGAACTTAAAGCCGGTCAGCACATTGATCGTGCGAAGGCCATAGTGAGTTGCGATCTGCTCGCCCATGTCCATCGTGACAATGGTTTTGACCATGACCGGATCCGCAGGCATCTTGCCGTGCTTTATCCGCTGGCTACAAATGTAATCCAGCAGCAGCATACCGGTCTGGTTGCCGGACAGCAGTTCATACGCGCCTGCCTTGTTCTTCACGGCAATGCCCACACGGTCACAGTCCGGGTCGGTCGCCAGCAGCAGATCGGCATTGCGCTTCCTGGCATACTCCATGCCCAGTTCCATGGCTTCCTTAATTTCCGGGTTTGGGTATGGGCAGGTCGGGAAGCTGCCGTCCGGCTGCTCCTGCTCCTTGACCACAGTGATGTTGGTGTAACCCATTTCCTTTAAGGTACGGGTCACAGGTCTCAAGCCGGTGCCATTCAGTGGGCTGTATACAATCGCCACGTCCTTGTTGACGGTTTCGCCGAACAGAACCGACTGGCGCTTGACCTGCTCAACAAAGGCGGTATAGACCGCATCCGGGATATACCGGATGCTGCCATTTGCCACCCCCGCTTCAAAATCGCTGGTCTGAACATCCGCGAAAATATCCAGCTTTTCAATCTCTGCCAGAATCTCCGCGGCGGCTTCTGTGGTGATCTGGCAGCCGTCCGCGCCATAGACCTTATAGCCGTTATACTTGCTGGGGTTATGGGAAGCCGTGACCATGACGCCTGCTGAGGTGTGCAGATACCGGGTCGCAAACGATACCGTCGGCACCGGCATCAGGACAGGCCAGATATTGACCTTGACACCATTCGCCGCGAACACACCGGCGGCGACCTTTGCAAACACATCGCTCTTGACACGGCTGTCGTAGCCGATGGCCACAGACGGCTCCGCAAAGTTCTTTTTCAGATAGTCCGCCAGACCCTGAGAAGCCTTTGCTACCGTGTAGATATTCATGCGATTGGTACCCGCGCCGATGACACCGCGCAGACCGCCCGTGCCAAAAGCCAGGTCACGGTAAAACGCGTCTTCCATTTTTGCGTCGTCCAGCGTTTTCAGCTCGGCGGCAACATCCGCGTCCGCATCCGCATTTGCCAGCCAACGCGCATATTCCTTTTTAATATCCATTTTCAACCTCTTACGTCCAAAAATTGTGCCTGTCCATGAATTGTCAGTGTTTCCGAATCGGCCGGAACAAAGATACAGTCGCCCTTGTAGAAAGTGATGCTGCCATTTTCATAGGAAATGGTTCCACAGCCATTGACGCACAGCAGTACCCGGAACCCAATCTCATCGGCTTGATAGTGTACCTTTTGCCGTCGCTCTGTGTTGACTATCATACGGTACACTTCAAAATACTTGCAGCGGGTCAGCAGTTCCGATGCCATTCCCTGTCGATATTTCAGAACCCGGAGCGGCTGGCAGGGTTCGGCACTGCTTTTCAGGTTTGCCACCTGCAGCGCCTTGTCCACATGCAGTTCTCGCTTTTTTCCGTCCTTGCCTATACGGTCATAGTCGTACAGGCGGTAGGTCAGGTTGGAATTTTCCTGAATTTCCGCAATCAATGCCCCGGCACCAATGGCATGAATTGTTCCGGCCTCAATAAAGAACAAGTCGCCTTTTTTCACAGGCACCCACTGCAAGTCCTTCATTAAGGTACCCTCCGCGATTGCCTTGCGCATTTGTTCTTCCGTGCGATCCCACCTGAGGCCGTAGACGAGCTTTGCGTCCTTGCTGGCATCCAGCACATACCACATCTCTGTCTTTCCCCACTGGCCATTCTCATGCTCTTTGGCATAGGCATCGGTCGGGTGGACCTGCACGGACAAATCCTTTTTCGCGTCAATGAATTTAATAAGGATCGGCAGAGCATTTTCACCCGCATGCCGCGCACCCAGATACTCCGGGTGTGCCTTCAGCACTTCCGCCAATTCCTGTCCGTCAAACTCACCGCCCACCACATAGCTGGGGCCATCCGGGTGCGTGGAACACTCCCAGGTTTCCGCCAGTGGGGTCATGTCAATGTTCTTTTCAAATTCATCGTTCAAGCGGCTTCCGCCCCAAAGATAATCTTTACCGGACGGGCGGAGCAAAAGAGGCCTTCTTCTATTGTCCATTGCTGTATCCTGTTATTTTATCAGTATTCCAGTGCGAACTTTTGCTTGTCATGGGCATCGATTTCTTCGCCCAGCTGTACTTCGATCAGCTTCAGTTCCGTCTCCGCGATGACCGTATGACGGCAGCCAGCAGACATCGTAATGACATCGCCTGCCTTGACGCTCTGCTCCATGCCGTCCACGATTGTCTTGCCTTTGCCGGAAATAACCGTCCACACCTCATCACGATGCTGATGGCTGTGATAGTTCATCTGATGGCCTGCATTCAGCGTCACCTTGATGGTCATGGATGCCTTTTCGATATCAATGACCCGGAAGCTGCCCCAAGATTTTTCAGCGAACATGATGCGGTGGTCAAGCTGATTGACATAGGGCTTGATATAACTGGACTGTTCCTTATCCGAAACAAGAATGCCCTCCGGACTGGCAGAAACGACAACATCCTTCAGTCCCATGCACAGAATGGGCACATCCAGTTCATTAACGACATGGACATTTTCGCAGCTTTCATTGAACAGAGCCTCACCGACAGCATGGCTGTCCATGGCTTCCGTCAGGGTGTTCCAGGTGCCAAGATCCTTCCATGTGCCCGCGAAACGCATAACCTCAATTTCAGGCTCATGCTCAACCACCGCATAGTCAAAGCTGATTTTGTTCAACGTGTCGTACTTATGGAACAGATCATCATAGTCCACGAAGTCAATCAGTTCGTGGGCGCGATCGAGCACATAGCCCAGCTTGAAAGCAAACACGCCGCCGTTCCACAGGGCGCCCTTGGAGATATAGTCCTTCGCGGCTTCCTGGGTCGGCTTCTCCTTGAACATGGAGACTTTGCTGACCTGCTCGTTACCGATGGGGATGATATAGCCGTACTTCTCGCTGGGGTAGGTCGGCTCAATGCCCATCAGAACCAGATTGGCACTGCTGATTGTAGCACGGTCGCCCAGTGTTTTCAAGGCCTCAAAGTAATCGTTTTCCACATAAGGATCCACCGGGCAGACGACGACAGACTCTTTTTCGCTTACACCCTGTACATCCTTCAGGTATGCAGCCGCCAATGCGATGGCAGGGAAGGTGTCCCGACGGCAGGGCTCCACGCTGATACCCACTCCCTCGCCCAGTTGATTGTGAATAGCGGAAACCTGTGACTTGGATGTCGCAATCGTTACGGTCGCCTCGGTATCGACCGCTTTGATCTGACGGTACACACGCTGTACCATGGATTCCAGCTCTCCATCTTCCCGGTGGAAAATCTTAATGAACTGCTTGGAACGGATATCATTGGAAAGCGGCCACAGACGCTGGCCGGAGCCGCCGGACAATAATACAAGATTCATAATAACTGTCTCCTATCCTCTCGCGGAAAAGGCCGCGGCCCTGTACGGACACGCGGCCCTAGCATCACTGTTTTTCTGCTTAGCGTTCAGCACGCATCGGGTTGTTCAGGAAGTCCTCATAAGACAGACGCAGGCCGTCCTCCAGCTCCGTCTTGTAAGTCCAGCCCAGAGCCGTGGCCTTGCTCACGTCCAGCAGCTTTCTGGGGGTGCCGTTGGGCTTGCTGGTGTCCCACTGGATTTCCCCGGTGTAGCCCACGACCTTGGCAACCAGCTCTGTCAGCTCCTTGATGGTCAGCTCCTTGCCGGTGCCCGCGTTCACAGTCTCGTTGCCGGAATAATGGTTCATCAGGAACACGCACAGGTTGGCCAGGTCATCCACATACAGGAATTCCCGCAGAGGAGAGCCGTCGCCCCAGCAGGTCACACTCTCCGCGCCATTCATTTTTGCCTCATGGAAACGGCGGATCAGAGCCGGAACCACATGGCTGTGGGTCGGATGATAGTTATCGTTTGGCCCGTACAGGTTCGTCGGCATTACGCTGATGTAATCGGTTCCGTACTGACGGTTCAAAAACTCGCAGTATTTAAGGCCACTGATTTTCGCCAGCGCGTATGCCTCATTGGTCTTTTCCAGCTCGGAGGTGAGCAGGCAGTTCTCCTTCATGGGCTGGGGTGCCATGCGGGGGTAGATGCAGGAGGAACCTAAAAATTCCAGCTTCTTGCAGCCATTCTTCCAAGCGGAGTGGATCACGTTCATTTCCAGCGTCATGTTGTCGTACATGAAGTCGGCCAGAGCTTCCTGATTTGCCACAATGCCGCCCACCTTGGCGGCGGCCAGGAACACATACTCCGGCTTCTCCTGTGCGAAGAACGCCTCCACCGCATCCTGCCGGGTCAGATCCAGCTCCTTGTGGGTTCGGGTGATGATATTGGTGTAGCCCTGCCGGTTCAGCTCCCGGACAATGGCGGAGCCGACCATGCCCCGGTGACCCGCCACATAAATTTTCGCGTTTTTCTCCATCATAGGGCAGACGCCTCCTTCAACGTGCGCTCCCGCATGGCAAGCTGCCGGTCGTGGACGGCCATGATCCGTACCAATTCTTCATAGCTGGTCTTCTGGGGATTCCAGCCCAGGACGGTCTTGGCCTTGGTGGGGTCGCCCCAGAGGTTATCCACATCGGTCGGACGGAACCACTGGGGATTCACACACACCAGCATCTTGCCGGTTTCCGCGTCGTAGCCCTTCTCGTCAATGCCGGTACCCTCCCAGCGGATGGTCATCCCATTGGCGGCGAAGGCCTTCTCAGTGAAGTCACGAACCGTGTGCTGTACACCGGTAGCGATAACAAAATCTTCCGGCTTCTCCTGCTGCATAATCAGCCACATGCATTCAACGTAGTCCTTGGCATAGCCCCAGTCCCGCAGAGAATCCATATTGCCCAGCTCCAGATGATCCTGAAGCCCCTCGGCGATGCGCCCGGCGGCCAGGGTGATCTTCCGGGTGACGAAATTCTCCCCCCGACGCTCGGACTCGTGGTTGAAGAGGATACCGTTGACGGCAAACATGCCATAAGCTTCACGGTACTCCTTGACCATCCAGAAGCCGTACTGCTTAGCAACCGCATAGGGACTGTAAGGATGGAACGGGGTGGTTTCCCGCTGAGGAATCTCCTCAACCTTACCGTACAGCTCAGAAGTGGAAGCCTGATACACCTTGCAGGTCTTGGTCAAGCCGCAGACGCGGACAGCCTCCAGCACACGCAGGACACCCAGTGCGTCCACATCGCCGGAGTACTCAGGAGCATCGAAGGAAACCTGAACATGGCTCTGGGCAGCCAGATTGTAAATTTCATCCGGCTTGATTTCGCCGACCAGACGAATCAGGCCAGAAGAATCAGACAGGTCGCCGTCGTGCAGCGTGACAGCGTTCTTCTCAATCAGATGGTCAATGCGGGCTGTATTGGAGATGGAAGCACGGCGGACGATGCCGTGCACTTCGTAGCCCTTTTCCAGCAGGAATTCGGCCAAATAGGAGCCATCCTGGCCGGTAATGCCGGTAATAAGCGCAACTTTCTGCATAGATTACTCTCCTTGTTATTTGATTTCTCATCCATTTTACTCCAGTGCTCCCCAAAATGCCATAGACCATCTTGCGGTTCATTTGTACTATATTGACTTTTCTGAGCGCCGTGTTAGAATATAGGAAAGGAGTTGAGCATTGTGGAAGAACGAACCCCGCTTTTTCATGGCGATTTGGTGAATACATCCAGAGTAATCTACACCCCATCAGAGTTCGCCAAAGTCTCTCTCATGTACATTCAGGAAATCGGATCCCTGCAGGCTACCCGCCCCCATACGAGCCGCCGCTCCGACCTGTCCTCCTATTTGTTCTTTATTGTGCTCTCCGGTGCCGGGGAGCTGCGCTATGAGGGGTGTGCCTATCCCCTGCAGGCCGGGGACTGCGTCTTCATCGACTGCACAAAGCCCTATTCCCACCAGACCTCCGACGATCTCTGGTGCCTGCTCTGGATCCATTTTAACGGCCCAACCGTCTCCAATATCTACCGGAAATACACGGAGCGAGGCGGTCTTCCCGCCTTCCACCCAGACTCCCTGGAGAACTATCGCGGCACCTTCGACCGCGTCTACAATGCCGCCGTCAGCACCTCCTACATCCGGGACATGGAAATCAATGCCTACCTTTCAAAGCTCCTTGTCCTCCTCATGGCCGACAGCTGGCACCCGGACCACGCCCGCTCCGGCTCCAAGAAGACGGAGCTATTACGCATCAAGCAGTACCTGGACGAAAACTACGAAAAGAAAGTAACGCTGGACGAGCTTTCCCAGCGTTACTTCATCAATAAATTTTACTTGACCCGGGTCTTCAAAGCGCACTTCGGCGTCACCATCGGAGACTACCTGCTGAATGCCCGCATCACCAAAGCCAAAAACCTTCTGCGCTTCACCGATAAGTCCGCCGAAGAAATCGGCCAGGAATGCGGGATTGGGGATGTGTATTACTTCAGCAAAGTGTTCAAAAAGGCAGAGGGGGTGACGGTAAGGGAGTATCGGGAGAGATGGAAGTAGGGACTGGATTGCCTTCCCCACCGTGGATCACGCAAAACCATCGTAAGCGCACAATAATCACCCGGCTCGAACAAAATTGCGGGATCATCCCACAGCCGCGTCGATTTTGCGCAGCAAGTGTTCCCTGGACACCAGACTTTCGCTGTCCACGATCTCATATACCCCTCGTTCCATTTTCCCACTTTGCAGCATTTCTTTTGCCCTGATTCAATAATACCATAAAAATGGAGCGAATTTCTTCCTTTTTCATTGTTTTTTTCTGTTTGGTAAACTTGCTTGGTTGTGGATACTTTCGAGAGGATGGATAGCCAAAACTCAAGTGCGAAACTCTCTTGCTTCGTGACCAAAAAAGTTGTACAATAAAGCCAGTATTTGCAGCCGGAGATTGAACCGTAATGGCTATTTCATGCGACAAGTGATGAAGACGGCTTGCCGATAAAAGGATAAGCAAGGCCGACCTGCGCAAAGCGGCAGGCATCGCACCTATCCCCGTGATCAACTGCTGGCGGCGATGGACTCTTTATGAAACCGCCAACACGCCCAAACAGCGAGCCTTTTCCGCCTGCTGTGCACCATTTTTCCTTGCAATACGCAAAGTATTCCAGCGAAGAAATGGCTTCATCAGGCAAAAATCTCTTGCCGCTGGCCATATTTCCGGCGTTCAGATAGACCCTAAATACGCACAGAGACCCCATAGCGAACCGGCACAAAACGACCGTTGTGGATCAGAACCCAACCATTCATATATTCCAGGCGAACATCGAGCCAGCGCCCATCCAGCCAACATGCAAAGCAGTCTCCACAGTGAAGACCACCATATAGTGTCCCCGTATCGAAAACGATATCCGGCCTATCCGGATTCCAAATTAATCGTCCAATCATCATTGTCGTCTCCTGTAGGAGGAAGGTTCATGAAGTTTTTTGAAGCGGTTCCTGGTGAGCTTTTTTCCCCTTTGGCCTCGCCCAACCGTGCGTTATACGCAGATGCACTGGATGTGCTGTACACCGCATATCGTGAAAACCTTAAAATACGCGAAGACACGCTGTATTCTATGCTCCGCAGCAGATTGGAGCAGCAGCTGGCGGATGCCACATTTGAAGGGGAAGATATTGACGAGGAGGAGCTGCGGGATATCTCCGGCCGTGCACGCTTTCTGATTCGAAAGCTCTGCGGCAAGGGCTGGTTTGAAAAGGAGCGGGGTGACGATTTTGAGGAGTATATTACCGTCCCAAGTTACAGCAGCCGGCTGCTGGAGCTGTTTCACCAGCTCCGGGATGATCGTCCTGCCCGCGGATTTTCCTATGTGTTTGGCACCTACTCTGCGCTGAAGGTCGCCGACGAGAGCGAAAGCGTTTACGATAAGATGGCCGCAATTTACAGTGCCTATGATAACACCAGTGCTCTCATAAATTTGTTGCAAAGGGTCTATCACAATGTGAAGCATTATTTTCAGATGCAGATAGATATGCAGGACGTCAACCAGGTATTGGCCTCTCACTTTAACGAGTTTGGGCAGAAAGTAGTTGAGGCATACATACGACCGTTGAAAATCAAGGACTCTGTCCCCAAGTATCGCGTTCCAATTCAATCTGTTTTGAGAAGCTGGGCTGAGGATGATGCTCTGCTGCTTGCTATGGCAAGCGCGGCTTTGCAGGATAAACGAGCAGATACAGTGGAAAATTGCCGTTCTGATTTGCTGCGAAAGATTTTCTGGATCGACGAGCGATATGACAATATGGAGCATGATTATCTTGATGAAATCGATGCGCAGGTTCGCCGCTATACGAGAGCGGCAACGCAAAAGGTGGAAAACCTGACCAATCGCGATCAAAACGTTCGGGGGAACTTGAATGTCCTGCTTACGGCATTGGCTCGCAATCGACGCGCCGGTGATTTAGTGGATCGGATACAACCGGTATTTCAGCTTTACGAGCAGTCATTCCTTTCTGAAAAAAGCTTGTGGTATCGGAAGCACCCTGGGAAACGGACAAAATCAGCCGCTGTTCTCATCCAGGAGACAGCCTCCGATGCAGATGCAGCCGCGCAGGCTGCACAGCTATTGCGCTCCGAATATGGCCGTGCGGCCATTGCCGCCTATGTGCAGGGATGGCTGGGGGACGCAGATGTTTGCTATTCCAAAGATCTGGACATTCGGGATGATAAATCCTACATCATGAGTTTACTGGCTGTACTGACCAGCGGAGATCCTGCGGCAGACCATCAGATCAAAGAACTGGGCGGCTCGCTTTATGAAAATGGCTATTCCATCCCCCAGATGCAGATTCGACGGAAGGAGAAGAAAAAATGAATTTTGACTTCATTCTTTGTGCAACCGCCAAAGAGCTGGAACAGTTCAGAGCCGTATGCAACCAATTGCTCAGCCGTACTTATGTTGTGCGAACACTGTATCGACCGGGCAAAGGAAGGGTGAATAACCCGGATTATACGTTTTTATCTCTGCATTACGAAGCGGTGCAAGAATATCTTAGTCTGCTGGATTGGAATTTGCGCAAAGATGATTTCAATGGCTATTTCTATGTGACCAATGCGGACGAAGCAAACCGCTGTAGCCTGAACAAAAAGGAAACCGCCATTCTCCTTGCCCTGCGTATGATTTACGAGGAAAATCAGGAACGGCTCGGACTGGAGCAGGATGCCGTTTGTACCGTGCGTGATGTTTTGGAAAAGGTCGTCACGGATTACGCGATCCTTCCCGCGAAACCCAATATGGACGAAGTGAAGCGTGCGTTGACATTGCTGGAAAATCACTCGATTATTCAGCGGATGGAAGGAAAGTTCAACCAGAGCGGTTGTAGATTTGCCATATTACCGACCGTGTTGGCTGCGGTCTCCAGTGAAAAGCTGAACGATGCTGTGTCTGTGCTGCGAAAGGAGGGCGATGCTGATGAAGAAACTGAAGAAGATTCTGCTGATTAATTGGCTGTATTTCAGTAAAGAGATCATTGAGGTGGGTGATGTTAATTTTCTGACTGGAAAAAACGGCGCGGGAAAATCCACGGTAATTGATGCCCTTCAGATCGTTCTGTTGGGAGAAACAAATGCCCGCAACTTTAATCAGGCTGCCAATGAAAAGTCTCAACGCACACTGGACGGTTACTTGCGGGCGGATATGGATGAAAATAACCCGTATTCCCGCCGGGGAAAAGATTTCTCCAGCTACATTGCCTGCGAATTTCAGGACGATGTGGCGGGCAGCAGCTTTGTTACGGGTGTTGTTTTCGATTGCCGCAGTGACGGAAGTCGGCAGGAGCGTTTTTTCATTTATGTGGGAACGCTGCCCGAGAACTGCTTTGTTGAAAACGGAGAGGCGATGGAGATCCCTGCGCTGCGCCGTTTTTTGAAGCAGAATTACGCCAAGGCGGAGATCTATGACACGCAGAAGGAATATCGCAGGAATATGCTGTCGCGGTGGAATGTGCACAATGAGCAGGTTCTTCGCATGATGAAAAAGGCGGTATCCTTCCGCCCTATCGCGGATATTCAGAAATTCATTACCGAGAATATCTGCGACATACCGGAGAAGCCTGATATCGAGGCTATGCAGCAGAATATCCGGGATTATAAACGCCATGAAATGCTGGCACAGCGTCAGGAGGAGAAACTGACTGCTTTACAGGAGATTGGCAAACGCTATCGTGAAATGAATCAGGCCATCGACCGCTGGCGGGTGCAGTCTTTTTTGGTGCTTTGGTCGAAAAAAGAAATGGAACAAGCCCAAATTGATCGCTTTGAGCAGGAAAAGAGAGACAGCACCACAGAATTAGACACAATTGAGAAGAGTCTTCTGACGATCTCTGATCAAATCACGCAGAAAGAGAACCGCAGGCGTGAGCTTGAATTGGCCTGCGCGCAGAGCAGTGTGTTCCAGGAGGAAGAAAAACTCCGCAATCGGAAGCAGGCGCTGCTGGATGAGCAAAAAAGGCTGATGCGAGATCTCCAATCCTTGGCACTGGAAATAAAAAGGGAAGCCCTTCGGCTGAATAGTCTGTGCGACACGATCTTGAAACAAGATGCCGAGGAAGTTCTCCTGCCCGTGCAGAAGGCTGCCAAAAGCGTTCTGAAGGCTTATTCGCTTTTTACATCCGGTAGCTATGAGGTATTCTCTCATTCGCTGACACCTTTTGAGAGTGCCCAGCAGGCGGCGGCTGAGCTTGCTAAGGCCATCCGGGATGCGCTGCACAAAGCAGAAGATCGCCTGGCGGAGTTGAAGGAGGAGCAGGATCAAAAAAGCACCGTCCTTGCCAATCTCCGAAAGAACATCAAAGATTATCCACGCGGCCTGCTGCAATGGAAGACCCGCCTGGAATCAGAGCTGAGCCAGATAGGCAGCCCTGTGAGAACAGATATCCTTGCGGATGTTCTGGAGCTGGCGGATGAACGGTGGCGCGGAGCGGTGGAAGGATATCTCAATGCGCAGAAATTTTATCTGCTGGTTGATCCGGCGTATTATAAAAGTGCCTTATTGATCTTTGACAGGATCAAAAAAGAGTTCGGTTTTGCATCCTTCGGGTTGGTGGATATCGGTAAGCTTCGCGAACAAGAAACGATTCGTCCCCGCGACGACAGCCTTGCCGGAAAGGTGGATACTGATAACAAGCTGGCGCGCAGCTATATTGACTATCTGTTGGGGCGCGTCGTGTGTTGTGAGACGGCTGAACAGCTGCGCAATTTCAAAACCGCGATTACAGCAGATGGACTGCTCTACCAGGGGTACGTTGTCCGTTCCATTCAGCGCAAGCTGATGGATGACGCATTTATTGGCCGTCGTGCGATAAGCCTGCGTGTGTCCCGCTTGGAAGAGGAGTTAAAGCAGATTGACGAACAGCTGTGTTACTGGGATCCTATCCGCCAGCTTTTGACGCAGTCAAAAGAGCCGTTATTTACGCACTTTTTTGTCCAAAACACCGTGGCAGAAAAGCAGAAAGCATACCTGCGCGGCATGGAAATCACCAAGGAAGTGACGGATATCGATGATCAGCTTTCAAAACTGGATCTTCTGTGGCTGGACGAACAGCGCCGTACCATTGTTGCGCTCGGAGATGAAGTCATAGCGTTGAATAAAGAAAAAGAGCAGAAGGGAATTCAGATTGGTCAGCACAAGGAACGTATTCGCCAGCTCGAATCTGAGGTGCTGCCGGATCATTATCAGCAGCTATCTAATATGGAGGATCGCCTGCAAGATGAATTTCCTTCCAAATATCAGGAAAGCATCGGCCTTCCCAGATATCAGCAGGAGCTCGACCGCCTGAAGCGCGCAGACATCGTCCATAAGAACTTCAGCAATCGTTTGGAGCAGAGCGTAAAGGAACAGGATACGGCTCAGAGAAAACTCTTCAACGCGCGCAGGGAGTACACAGACCGGTTCAAGCCCTGCTCCTTCCGCGTGGAAGCTATGGATAATGATGAGTTTGAAGCAGAGCAAAAGCTCCTGGAGGAAAGCGAGCTGCCCAAATACCGAGAAAAGATCAAAGCTGCCCGAGAGAGCGCGATGGAACAGTTCCAAAATGATTTTTTGGCCAAATTGAAGTCCAGCATCGACCAAGTGCAAGATCAGGTGAAAAATCTAAATCGTGCGCTGCGCCAGGCTCAATTCGGAACGGACAGTTATCAGTTCCGTGTGGAGCGTAATCCGGATTATGCGGAGTATTATGACATGATTATGGATCCGGAACTGATGGAAGGCGATACAGGGTTGTTTGCGAGGCCTTTCCAGGACAAATATGGCCAGCTGATAGAGAAGCTGTTCAGCCAGATTACCACGGCGGATGATACACAGTTAAATGCGAGAAAACAAAGTGAGCTGCAGGAGAATATCCAACGATATACCGATTTCAGGACATACTTGAAGTTTGACTTGGAAACCACGGATCAAAACGGAACAAAGCAGCTGCTTTCTCAGACCTTGAATACAAAGTCCGGCGGGGAAACGCAAACTCCGTTTTATATTGCTGTCCTGGCCTCCTTCGCTCAGCTCTATCGTGTGAACGATACTTCTAGTTTCGGCAACACCGTTCGGTTGGCAGTATTTGACGAGGCATTTAACAAAATGGATAGTGATCGCATTATTGAGAGTGTTCGTCTCCTGCGCAAGATGGGCTTGCAGGCCATTATCTGTACACCGCCGGACAAGGTTTCGGATATTATGCCGATTGCAGACCGTACGCTGCTGGTGAACAAGGACAAATACAGAATGCATATTCTTCCCTTTGGCAAGGAGATTGCGCAGTGAAAAACCAGGAAATCATTCTAAACCGCCTATTGGATAAATATGAAAACAGTAAGCATCTCCTCGATCCCGGAGCATCGCTCAGAAGAGTAATGCTGAGAGTGGAAAAGAAAGACCTTCCTGAGTATATCTACGAAGATGCTGTGATACGGGATGCTTACAACGAAGCAGCCCTGGAGCTTGAAAAGCGGCATTTGGTGCAGCTTGAGTGGGTGAAAGGTCGTCCGGTACTTTCGGCTATTGTGCTGCGCCTGGATCAGATTCCACAGTGCTATGCTTCTGTCAGAAGAGTGCATCCAAAAGTGCGGGCAACTCAAGTTATTCAATTGATAGACAGCAGTCTGAAGGATGTTGCGATTCCCTGGATGATAGCTTGGAAAGCTGATGTTTGCAAATCGGCTGCGGAGCAGATGAAAATTCCTGCCTTCTGTAAAACGGACGATACCCTTTTGCGGGATCTGCTCCGCGCGTTTCGCGAGTATTCCGCTTTACCCGGCGGCATAACGATGCGCGCATTCAGCAGCAGGTGCTTTTCCGATACCAAATACTTTGAGCGAAATGTGCGGGATCTGTTTTTGCGGATTGCAAGACAATACGATGCGGATTTAGCGATTTCCTGCGATGAAAATGGACTGGGTGAAAAAGAACAGCTGGCGTACTTGGGCATTTATGCTCGCCCGGAGCTATACGAGCTTGCCGGAAACTGCCTGATTCGAACAGAACAAGGAACCATCTGCATTGGTGCTGCACCATACGGTTTGGCCTTACCCAGTACTTTGATCGATTCTATTACAGCAATCGGCTTGACTGCAATTCAATGCATCACATTCATTGAGAATAAAACCAATTATGATGAATATGTGGTGTCGGAAAAACAGCCGGGCGAGTTGGTAATCTATCACGGCGGATTCCTTAGTCCTCAAAAACGAAAGCTGGTTGCATTGATCGCTCGTGCGGCAGCTAAAGACGTTAAAGTGCGATTTTGGGCAGATATCGATGCGGGCGGTTTCCGGATGTTCCACAATTTGCAGAAGCTGATTCCTCCTGTGGTACCTATGCGTATGTCAGGTGAACTTGTTGACAGATTCCATGAGCAGGGTCTTGTGCGCTCAAAAGAATACTTAACTGACTTACAAATTGATATGGAGAACGGAAAATATCCGTTATTTCGAGATGCAATAGAGAAAATCCTGAATTATGGCGTCACAATTGAGCAGGAAACATTTTTGAATGAATACAAGACAATAGCGAGAATAATTTAAGGCAACACCGTACAATTGTGTCTGTGTGCTTCCACGGGCATTTTCCGCCAATTCCGCGGTTTGAAAAGTTCGAAATATCGCGCATCCGTAAGCCAGCCTGCGCTGGCTTACGGATGCGGCATACCCCTTGCGGGCACATACAGGATTCCTTTCCTTTTCAAACTTTCATTCGTGCCAAAATCTCTCGTTCCCAGCTCTTGACGATTTAATCAGAGCTTCCTAGTGGTATAAAAAGATTGCTATTGCAGTTATCATGACCTTGATATATGATATATCCGAGGTGAGAGAAATGCGGTCACGGAAATATCATGTAACTCTAACGGAAGACGAGCGCAAGTATCTGAATGAGATGACGAGAAGAGGCACAGCGTCAGCGCAAAAGATCAAGCATGCCCAAATCTTGCTGAAGTTGGACGAGACCTATAACGATAAGCCATGGCAACTTGAGGAAATACGCAAAGCATACGCAGTGAGTACTGGCACCATTTGCAGCATAGCACAGCGGTTCGTCGAAGAAGGCCTGGAGTCTGCGTTGAATCGCAGGCAGCAGCAAAACCGCCATCATAAAATCACGGGCGAAGTAGAATCGCCAGTTGATTGAAGAAGTTCGCCCGTCGTTTCCCTGTCCATTTTGCTGCTGAATCTGCGTAAGATTCAGTGCGCCTTTTTGCAATTTTGGGATTGGCTAGGCTTGTGCCTTGTCCTCCTTCATGGCAGCCAACAAAAGCCCCCCTGGCGGTGATATGTACCCCCAATACTGGGTGTCCAGTATTGGGGGCACATATCACCGCCAGGGGCTTTTGGGCAACACCGTACAACTGTGCCTGCGAGCCTCAGTCGTTTTAACCCCATTTCTTCAGCTTGAAAACTGGGAAATACATACCGTATTCCAGCTTTTTTCAAACTTTGAACTGGGATAAAAATCCTGGCTGAGTCTTCTTGCCAAATTACGCGGTGTTTCCTTTACGCTTTTGGGAAATATGGCAAAACGCCTTAAACCACTTCTACGTTGACGCCGGAACGGCGCAGGTGCTCGATGGTTTCCGGATTCAGCTCCTTCGTGACGATGACAGTATCGATGTTCGCGATGGTGCAGATGTTGAACAGGGCGCAGGTGGTGAACTTGGAGTGGTCACACAGCAGAATCCGCTCCTCGGCCTGGGCCATGCCGATCTTCTTGACGTTGATGTCCTCCATGGTGTAGCTGGTGATATTCAGCTCCGGATCCACCGCGTCTACGGAAAAGAACATCTGATTAACGGACAGCTCTCCCAGCATCTGCTCGGCGAAATAGCCGTAGGTGGCGGTGAAGCCCTTGCGCACCATGCCCCCCAGGAACAGCAGGGTAGACTTCCGGTTCCCGGCCAAGGCGGCACCGATCTGAAGATCGTTGGTGACGAAGGTCAGGTTCTCTTCGCTTGCCAGCAGTTTGGCAAGCTCCAGCACGGTGGTACCGGAGTCCAGAAACAAACGGCCGTTGGGGCGGATATGCCGCTTGGCCGCCGCCGCAATGCGCTGCTTTTCCTCCACGTTGATGAGACTCTTGGCGGCCTGGGAAGGCTCCTGATCCGGCAGCTTCACATCCGTGGCATACCGGGCACCACCCCGGATCTTAATCAGCAGAGACTGCTCGGCAAGCTCGTTGATATCCCGGCGGATGGTGGCCTTGGAGCTGTCCGTATGAGCCATCAGATCCTCAATGGCGACGATCCCTCGGTTCTTGACCAGCTCCAGAATGGCTTGATGACGTTCGGCACGCAGCATAATCTTCTACCCCTTCGAACCAATTTTGCCATTGGCGGAGCAGGGCAGCTGCCCATGGACAACTGCCCTGTTTACAATAAAATCATAACATAACCTGTCTCACAATGCAATGCATATATGGACGATTTTTCCCGGAAAACGAGCGTTTTCTATCCAAAACCGACTATTACAGGGTTTCCCGGTAGGCCTTGACGATGTCCATGAACTCCTTGACCCGAGCCTCATCCACGGCGTTTTCAAACTTGCCGTCGTACTTGAAGGTGGTGGCGCAGACGGCACCGTCGGAGTTAGATAGCTGCCGGACGATATTGTCCTTGTTGCAGCCGGTGTTGCACAGAATGGGGGTGTGCTTCACGGACTTCTTCACACGGCTCAGCACCTGGGTGTCGGTCTCGGAGCCGGCAGTCAGACCGGAGACGCACAGAGCATCGGGTCGGTTGTTGAACTCGGTGGAGCGGGCGATGTCCTCAATGCTCCGGTCGGCCAGATACTTGGCGGCTTCGGGGACAATATTGTAGAGCATTTTCACATCCTTGGCACCAATGGCCATCTTGTGGCGGACGGTCTGACCTACGTTGGTATTCCACAGACCAAAGTCAGAGGCGTAAACGCCGGTGATGATCTCCCGGATGAACTTGCCGCCGACGGACACGCACAGATCCAGGGAGGCGATGGGATCCCACAGGCAGTTGACGCCATAGGGCACGGTGATCTCGCTTCTCAGCGCACCGATGACCCAGCCCATGGCGGCAATCGTAATGGGCTCCACCTTGGTCAGGTAGGGCAGGCTGAATTCATTGGAGAACATAACACCGTCCACGCCGCCGTTCTGCAGGGCATGCAGATCCTTCCGGGCGCACTCGAGCACATACTCCATTCCCTTCTCCTGATCGTAGTAGGGATCACCGGGCAGGGGCTGCAGGTGGCACATAGCGATGATCGGTTTCTTTACTCCAAAAAGTTCTTCCATCCAATTCATAATTGATGTTTCATTCCTTTCATAATCAGTGACCAATTTGATCAGACAGCGGGTGACGCAATCTGCTGCAATCAGATAATATCATAATGAATCATAATAAATCAATAGCAAAAATCAAAATCCCATTGAAACCACGAAAATTTGGCAGGATCACCAAAATTGACACCCTGATTTTTACAATATCGCTCATTTACAATCAGAAAAAATCATGTTATAATCCGGAATGTAAAGAATGCGTCAGGAAAAGGGGATGCCTATGGCGATATTTATCCCATCTATGGCCTCTGCCAATCAATTAAATCTGCAAAAATCACTGGACAGCCTCGGAAAAATCAAAAAAATTCATTTTGATATCGAAGATGGCAATTTCATTGATAACATTACCTTCGGCTTACATACCGTCCGGGACGTGTTGGCCTACACGGATCGGGAGGCGGACGCACATCTGATGGTAACCCGTCCGGAGCAGTACATTGATGATCTGCTGGAGCTGGGAGTCAAATCCATTGCGGTACATGTAGAGTCCGGAATTTTTCCGGCGGCTCATCTGCATCGGATCCATCAGCAGGGAGGGCGGGCTGGCCTGGCTCTGAACTTTATGGCACCGCTGAGTACTCTGCCTCCTTACATCGAGGATATGGACTATGTACTGCTGATGACCTCGGAACCTGATGGCCGGGGACAGCAGTTCAACCCCTGGGCTCTGGGGAAGATTGCCCAGGCTCGGGCTCTTCTGCCCAAGGAAATCTCCATTGTGGTGGACGGCGGCATCACAGAGCAGTGGCTGCCCAAAGTGGTGGCCGCCGGAGCGGATACCGTTATCTTAGGAAGAGCCCTCTGGGTAGAGAATCCGGAGGCTCAGTATGATCGGCTCCAGCGGATGCTGGATAGGGAGGAACGATAATGTTTGAAAAAGAAAAGCAGGAAATTCTGAACACAGCCCTGGAGATCAAGCGGAATAAGCTGGTGTCCCTGTCCGGCGGAAACGTGAGTATGCGGGTTGGCGATGACCGCTACCTGGTTACCCCATCCGGCATGGCCTACGAGACCATGACCTACGAGGACGTGTGCCTGATCGACGGAAAGTGTCAGCTGGTGGAAGGCAGAAGAAAGCCCTCCAGCGATTCCTCCGCCCTCGTTTATATGTATACGCATATGCCTCAGGTGAACGCCATCATCCACACCCACCAGCCCTGGGCTACGGCGGTTGGCTTCGTCACTGACGAGCTGCCGGAGTTTCTGGTCACGGTGATCGACGCCTGCCACAATCCGGTGAAGGTGGCACCCTTTACCCCCTCCTCGGATATCGGCATGGGTATTCTGGCGGTGGAATATGCCGGGGACTCTCTGGCGGTGATCCTGAAGCACCACGGGGTGCTGGCCTATGGTAAGGATCTGGACGAGGCTCTGTTCTCTGCGGTATACCTGGAGGAAAGTGCCCAGACCTATGTGCTGGCCCGATCTATGGGGGTGCAGATTCCACCCATTGATCCGGAGCTTATCCGCCGGGAAAAGGAAGGCTGGCTGACCTACGGCCAATAAGGAGGAAATAACATGAAATTCGGTTGCTTTTCCCTGGACTATCGGCGGTTTCCTCTGGAGCGAGCCTTCCGGGACGCCCAGCGGCTTGGCTTTGACGGAGTGGAAATCTGGGGCGGACGCCCCCATGCTTATCCCTTCGATTTAGATAAGGCGGAGATTCAGAAAATTCTGGATTTTCGGAAGCGGTACGGTCTGGAAGTTCCCATGTATACCCCCAACGCACTGGGAATGCCCTATAATCTGTGCTCCCTGGATGGGCGCGAGCAGCGGGATGCCCTGGAATACTTCAAACTGGCCATTGACGGCTGCAGCGGCATCCACTGCCCCAGAATGCTGCTGGTTGCTGACCATCCGGGCTATGTCACCCCCAGACGGGACAGCTGGAAGCGGTTTGTGGAAAATATGCGCCTGCTGGCAACCTATGCCGCGCCCAAAGGCGTGACCCTGGTCATCGAGTCCCTGACTCCCATGGAAAGCCCCATGATCACCACCGCCGACGACTGCGCGGAAGCTCTGGCGGACATCGGCATGGAAAACGTAGAGGCTATGGTGGACATCGTCCCCCCGAACATTGCCTACGAGCCGGTGGCCTCTTATCTGGAAAAAATGCCCGGTAAGGTGCATTACGCCCACATCTGCAACAACGATGGCAGAACGGATTCCCACACCCGGCTGGACGACGGCACCATGCCGGTGCTGGATATCCTTCATGAATTACAGGCGGCGGGCTTTGACGGCTACGCTACCGTCGAACTCTACAGCGAATGCTACAAGGATCCTTCGGTAATGCTGTCTAACGCCTCCCGGATCCTGAAGCTTCGGGACGAATAAGAAAGGGGTACGCCTATGGACAACGTTGTCCTGAAACTGGAAAACATCACCAAGCGATTCCCCGGTGTCACAGCCCTGAACAATGTGCAATTTGAGCTGAGAAAAGGCGAAATTCACGCATTGATGGGGGAAAACGGTGCCGGAAAATCCACGCTGATCAAGGTCATCACTGGTGTGCATATGCCGGACGAGGGTCGGATCTTCGTCAAAGGACAGGAGGTCTTCTTCCGCAGCACCAGCGATTCCGCTGCCTGCCGGATTGCCGCCGTCTATCAGCACAGCACCGCCTATCCTCAGCTGACGGTGACGGAGAACATCTTCATCGGCCATATGAAGTGCAACAGACTGGGTCTCATCGACTGGAAGTATATGCACCAGAAGGCAGCGGAGCTTCTGCAGAGCCTGGGTTCGAACATCAATCCTAAGTCGAAAATGAGCAATCTGAGCGTGGCCGAGCAGCAGATCGTGGAGATATCCAAGGCAGTTTCCGCCGATGCGGAAATCGTGATTATGGATGAACCCACGGCGGCTCTGTCCAAGCGGGAATGCGAGGAACTCTACCGGATTACCGAGCAGCTCCGTGACCAGGGCAAATCCATTCTTTTTATTTCCCACCGTCTGGAGGATATGTACCGGCTGGCTGATCGGGTCACCGTCTTCCGGGATGCTACCTACATCGGCACCTGGGATATCAAGGAAATCACCAACGAGATCCTGGTTCAGGCTATGGTCGGCCGGGAGATTAAGGATCTATATCCCAAGCTGACCCCGAACATCGGCGAGGTAGTGCTGGAGGTCAAGCACCTGACCAGCACCGGCGTGTTCCACGATGTGAGCTTTGACGTGCGTAAGGGCGAGATCTTCGGCTTGACAGGCCTGGTAGGTGCCGGCCGCAGCGAAGTGTGCCAGGCCATCTGCGGTGTCACCGGCTACCAGTCCGGTACGGTGGTGCTCAAGGGCAAGGAGGTTCACTTCACCCATCCCTCCCAGGCCATGGATGCCCGGCTGGGCTACCTGCCGGAGGACCGGCAGAAGCAGGGGCTGCTTCTTTCCTGGGAAATCTTCCGGAACGAGACCATTGCTTCCTTGAAAAAGTACAGCCACCTGTTGGGACTGGATGTAAAATCCGAGCAGCGGGATGGGGAATCCTTCCGCAAGACCCTGGGCATCAAGAGCCGCAGTGTCCTGGACAAGGCCGATTCCCTGTCCGGCGGCAACCAGCAGAAGGTGGTTCTGGCAAAGCTTCTGAATGTTGACCTGGATGTGCTGATTCTGGACGAGCCTACCAAGGGTGTGGACGTGGGCGCCAAATCCCAGATGTACGAGATCATGAGCGAGCTTGCCCAGAAGGGCTACGCGATCGTCCTCATCTCCTCCGAAATGCCGGAGGTTCTTGCTATGAGTGACCGGATCGGCATCATGCATGAGGGCAAGTTGGTGAAGATTCTGAACCGGGACGAGGCCACCCAGGAGAAGCTCCTGGCCTACGCCATGAACTCCGCGGACACTATGCTAAAGGAGGAAACCGGCCGTGAATAATAACGCAAAAAACAATCCTCTTCGCAGCCTGTTTTCCAATCACTCCCAGGAATGCGTGCTGATCTGTCTGATCGTCGTGGTCAGCACCCTGGTGCAGCTGCGAACCGGCGGCAGCTTCCTGTCCGCCTCCAACCTCAATGAGCTGATGCGGGAAGCCTCCATGCTTCTTATCGTCTCTATCGGCATGACCATTGTCATTGTCAGCGGCGGCATTGATTTGTCGGTTGGCTCCGTCATGGGTCTTGCGGGCATGATATCGGTGCTGGTGCTCCGGGATCACCCACAGATTCCCGTGATTCTGGTCTTTGCCATCGGCATTGGCGTGGGGCTGATCTGCGGCATCATCAGCGGCTTTGTGGTGGCCAAACTTCGGATTGCCCCACTGATCGGCACCCTGGGCACCTGCGATATTTTCCGGGGCGTTATCTACATCTTCAGCAAGGGCGAGTGGGTCAGCCAGACGGATATGACTCCGGAATTCCTGGCCATCTCCACCGGAAAGTTCCTGGGTATTAACTACATGGTGCTCTTCGCCATTGCCATGGGCATTTTCGGTATTATCTTCATGGGCCACACCCGGTTCGGCCGTCAGCTCTACGCCATCGGCAGCAACGCCGAAAGCGCGAGAATTTCCGGCATCAAGGTGGAAAAGGACAAGTGGATTGCCTACGTCATCAGCGGTATGATTGCTGGCTTTGCAGGCGTGCTGTGGGTGTGCAAATACGCCTGCGCCCAGGGTACCACCGCTACCAGCTTTGAGCTGAATGTCATCGCTTCTGTGGTTCTGGGCGGTGTGTCCATCACCGGCGGCGCGGGTAGTATCTGCGGCGTTCTGTTGGGCTCCCTGCTGTTCGGCATCCTGAATAACATCCTGCCGCTGATTCAGGTCTCTTCCTTCTGGCAAAGAGCCATCCGCGGCGCGATAATCCTGGTATCTGTTGTTATCAATTCTCTGGTGCTCCGCCGGGCATCCAAGAAAGCTTTGATTAGGAGGGAAGCGCATGAAAAAGCCTGAAACTGCCCTCGAATCCAGAAATGCCCGCACCATTGCCGGTAAGGTCTTTTCCCGCTGGGAAACCTTTCTGATTCTGATTTTCCTGACAGTCAATATCATCAACATCAATCTGTCCCCTTACTATTTGAACTACAACAACCTGATGGACGCCATGATCAACTTCATGGATAAAGGCCTGATGGTTTACGGTACCATGATGGTGCTGGTGCTGGGGGAAATCGACATCTCCATCGCCTCCATCATCACCTTGTCTGCCTGTGTAGCAGGCTGGTGCGGAGAGCAGGGGCTGCCCTTCGCCGCCTGTGTGTGCATAGCACTGCTGGTGGGTGCACTGTGCGGTGCCTTCAACGGAATGCTGCTGGTGAAATTCCCAGAGCTGAACTCCACCATCGTCACCCTGGGTACTCAGATTCTCTTCCGGGGCATTGCCTATATGCTGCTGGAGGATCAGTCCCTGAAGACCTACGCCAAGCAGCTGAGCCATCTGGCCTGGGGCAAGGTTTTGGGATTGCCCGTAATTCTGTTCTCCTTTATCGTGCTGACGGTGATCTTCGGCTTCCTCATCCACCGGACGGTGTTCGGCCGACAGCTCTTCGCCACCGGCACCAACCGCACGGCTTCTCACTTCTCCGGCATCCACTGCGATCGGATCAAGATGATCGTCTTCACCGTCAATGGTCTGTGTGCGGCTCTTGCGGGTCTGTTCCTGGCGGCCAAGCTCCACTCCGTCCGGGCCAGCATTGCCCAGGGCTATGAGATGGAAGTCATTGCCATGGCCATCCTGGGCGGCGCGGCCACCACCGGCGGCCGGGGCAACGTAGGCGGCATGATTCTGGGCGTTTTCACCATTGGTCTTATCCGCTATGGTGCGGGACTTGTGAACGTGGCTTCCGACACTCTGAAAATCATCATTGGACTGCTGCTTATCATCGTCTGCGCAGTTCCCAACCTGAAGCAAGTTATTTCCGATGCCAAGGAGCAGTTCCGTGGCCGGAAGCTTGAAAATAAAGGAGGAAAAAACACATGAAAAAACTGGTAGCGCTATTACTCGCTGTCTGCATGGTTCTGAGCCTGATGGCCGGCTGCGGCAGCACTACGAAAACCGATGCCCCTGCCGCCGACAGCGGCAACACTGACAGCAACGCTGCCGCTCCTGCGGATGATTCCCCCACTGCGGACTATAACGCCAGTGCGGACGCACCCACCTACATCATGGTTTCCAAGACCTTGTCCGACCCCATTTTCATCGACATGTACATTGGCTTCCGTCAGTTCTGCGAAGAGACCGGTGTCAGCTGTATGTACCGCGGCACGGAAGAGCCCACCGTTGAGAAGGAAATTGAGGTAATCACCCAGCTGATTGCGCAGGGCGTGGACGGCATCGCTGTCATCGCTTCCGACTTTGACGCGCTGGAGCCCATCCTGTCCCAGGCCATGGGCAAGGGCATTGCCGTCGTCACCTTCGACTCCGCCGCCAACCCCGACTCCCGTGTGGTTCACGTTGAGCAGGCCTCCATTGACCTGCTGGGCAGAATGCAGATGCAGTCCGCTCTGGCTATCTGCGGCGGTGCCGGCTCCACCGGTACCATCGGTATCCTGTCCGCCCAGCCTGAGAGTCAGCTTCACGCGGACTGGTGTGCCGCTATGCTCAAGGAAGTGGAAGACCATCCTGACGACTATAAGAACATCACCGTCCTGCCAATCGCCTACGGCGACGACCTGCCAGACAAGTCCACCACCGAGGCGCAGGCCATGCTCCAGAACTACCCCGATCTGGATGCCATTATCAGTCCCACCACCGTCGGCATCCTGGCCGCCGCCAAGGTGATTCAGGATATGGGTTCTGACTGCAAGGTTACCGGTGTTGGTCTGCCTTCCGAAATGGCTCCTTACATTGAGAACGGCATTTGCTACGACTGCTACCTGTGGAACCCCTATGACCAGGGCTACCTGGCCGCTGCCGCTACCCACTCCGTGGCCACCGGCGAGTGCAAGGGCGAAGTCGGCGATACCATCACCGCCGGCCGCTTGGGCACCAAGACCGTGGAAGAGTACTACGACGGCGGCACCCAGGTTCTGCTGGGCGACCCCCTGCGCTTCACCAAGGACAACATCGACGAGTGGAAGACGCAGTTCTAATCTTTCCAAGATCATCTTGTCTCCTTACAAACCCGGAAAGGCATCGAGTAACCCTCGATGCCTTTTCAACCTATGAATCTATGAATGATCCTATGATGAATCAAATCCTGTTTGTATCCGACATCGACGGCACACTGCTGAAAACCGGCCAGATGCCCCGGCAGTCCGTTCTGCGTGCCATTGCCCGGTTCCGGGAGGCGGGGGGCGAGTTCTGCCTGTGTACCGGTCGGGCACTGCCCGCCGTGCGGAAGCTACTGACCTGGATTCCCGGTGGCACCTACGGAATTTTGTGCGGCGGAGCCGTGATCTATGACTTTGAGAAGGATGTGCCCATTGTCATCCACAATCTGGATGAAACGGTGTTCCCGGCACTGGAAGAGCTGATGATCCAGGAGCCGGACATCAGCGTCACCGTGTCCACGGCTCAGGAGATTTTTCGGATCCGGGACAATCTGCGGCTTCTGACCCGTGGCGTTTCCGAGGATCGGACGGCACCCGCTGCCCGGCTGGAGGAGGTGGAGGCCATCGTCAAGGTGCTCTTCACCTGCGACGAGCCGGAGCGGCTGGAGGCTGCGGTTGCCAGACTGTTCCCGGCAGAGCGGTTTGCCCTCAACCGGGCCAGCACCCACTTCTATGAGCTTACTGCCGCCGGGGTAAACAAGGCCTCCGGCATCCGGGAGCTGAACGGCAGGCTGGGAAACCGGCGGGTTTTCGCCGCCGGGGACGCGCCCTCGGATACGGTGATGATCTCCGAGGCGGAGCTGTTTTTCGCTCCGGAAACGGCCATGCCATCGGTGCGCGCTGCGGCAGATCGGATCATCCCCGCCCCGGAGGCCGGAGGACTTGCCCAGGCCTTCCGGCAGCTGGAGGATTATCTGAAGGGCGGCCTGGCCGCGAAGATTTTTGACAGGGGGAACCTGCAATGAACGACAAGAAGAAAACGAAAGGTGCCTTTCTGGGCATCGAACTGGGCTCCACCCGGATCAAGGCGGTTCTGATGGACGATGGATTCGCCCCTGTGGCTTCTGCGGGGTACACCTGGGTCAGCCGCTACGAAAACGGCATCTGGACCTACGATCTGGCGCAGGTCTGGGACGGCCTGCGCCAGGTTCTGGCGGAGCTGAAAATCCCGGAAGGGATCACCGTCCGCAGTGCCGGCGTGTCCGCCATGATGCACGGCTACCTGGCCTTCGACAAGGACTGGAATCTGCTGACACCGTTCCGCACCTGGCAGAATACCACCACCCGGCAGGCTTCCGAGGCCTTGACCGAGCTGCTGCAATATAACATTCCCCAGCGTTGGAGCGTGGCTCACCTGTATCAGGCATTGCTGGACGGAGAGGATCATGTTTCCCGGGTTGCTCACCTGACGACGCTGGCGGGCTATGTGCATTTTCTGCTTACCGGCGAGAATGTGCTGTGCGTGGATGATGCTTCCGGCATGTTCCCCATCAACCCGGCGGGCACGGATTACGATGAAACCATGCTGGAAAAGACCCAGCGGCTTCTGGATGAGTATTCCATGCCTTGGAAGCTGAAGGACTTGCTCCCCGCGGTGCTTCCCGCCGGTGTACCTGCCGGACGGCTGACCCAGGCGGGGGCAGCCCGGCTGGGGGGTACCCTGGAGCCGGGGCTTCCCTTTGCTCCGCCGGCGGGAGACGGGGGCACCGGTATGGTGGCTACCAACAGCGTAGCCGTTCACACGGGCAACGTCTCCGCGGGTACCTCTATTTTCGCGGATATCGTGCTGGATAAGCCCTTGCGGGGGCTTTACCCGGAGATCGACAACGTAACCACCCCCACCGGCCGTCCGGTGGCGGAAATCCACTGCAACAACTGCACCAACGACATGAACGTCTGGGTGGCTATGCTTGGGGAGACTGCCCGGCTTTTCGGGGTTGACCCTTCCACCAACGAACTCTACACCCGGCTGTACCAGAAGAGTCTGGAGGCCGATCCGGACTGCGGCGGGGTGGTCAGCGTGAATTATCTGGCAGGGGAGTGCATCACTCACCTGGATCAGGGCTTTCCCCTGGTTCTGCGCAATCCGGACAGCCGGATGAATCTGGCCAATTTCCTGCGCGCTCAGCTCTACGCCACCTTCGCAACCCTGCGTGTTGGCTTTGATTTGCTGGCGGGGGAGGACGTGACCATTGAAAATCTCATGGGTCACGGCGGCGTGTTCAAGACCCCAGGGGTGGGTCAGCGGTATCTGGCCGCCGCCTGCGAGGTGCCTGTCACCTGCCTGACCACGGCCGGGGAGGGCGGCCCCTACGGTATGGCTCTGCTCGCTGCCTTTATGACCCTTCGCCGGGAGGATGAGACCCTGGAGGACTTCCTGGCAAGCCGGGTCTTTGCCGGTGCCGCCTCCACCACCTGGCAGCCGCTTCCTGAGGATGTGGCGGGCTACCGCCGATTCCTGTCCCGCTTCACCGCCTGCCTGGAGCTGGAACGGGTCATGGACAATAAAGCTTGAGGAAAATACAATCCGAGAACGCCCGTGCCGCCCCCGGCACGGGCTTTTTTGGCTGGCTGTCATTGCGGAAAGCAGCTCACACTGGCATGGCAATCCCGGGGAGCGTGACGAGCATCGGCGATTATGCCTTTGATGAGTGCGATAAAGCAGCAGATGCTTTCTGCGGGGGGACAGAAGCGAAATGGCAGGCAGCGGAGATTTGAAATTACCGTGAGGATATTCATAACGCAGCCATCCGCAATAACGATACGCACATCCACGATCCGGAGCACATTCCCGGGAAGGCGGCCGACTGCACGGAAGCTGGCGGCCAGAAATTCTGACACTGTCCTGACTGCAATGCGTACTTCGCGGATGCGGACTGCAACCAGGTCATGAGGGAAGGAGGTAAAATTCGGCCGCAGGCAAGGGAAGCAAGCCTGCGGCGTTTGCGCCCTGGAAACAAAAATGGATGGATCTGGAAATTTTTTGCCCGCGCCGCCCCAAAGCAGCTGTGGATCGCACACAGTACCTTCCAGCGGTGGGGAAAGGAAGAAGTGGGGCAAAAATCCCGGCTGAGACTTCTTGCCGAATTGTGCGGTGTTGTCTGCAGCTTACAATCGACCCGAAAGGTAAAGAAGTCGCTCCCTTAAAATAGCCGCTGAATTTTGGTGATATTGTTTGGCAGGAGAAACCAGATAAGAGAAGAGAAAAGGAAATGGGCTTTTGACTGGCATAACAGTCCGAAAAATCATTTTACAAATCAGAATGTACTTGCAAATGAATTGTAAATAAGTTATAATAAAAACAATTGTTTTCAACTTATTTTTGTGCGGTATGTAAATTTGTAATTTTGTATTCACTCGTGTGTCAAGAGCGTAGCCCGAAAAAAGTCAAAGGGGAAATGAAAATGGTGCTGGTGCCTGCGGAACAAGTCGTTTCATTTGATTCCTTCTATGCGGAATACAGACAGCCGGTTTTACGCTATCTCTGCGGAAAAATGAATAGCATACAGGATGCGGAGGATCTGACTGCCGATATATTTGAATACTGCTTCCGCCAGTATGCTGCCTTTGACCCGCAAAAGGCATCCAGAAAAACCTGGCTGTATGTCATTGTCAACAGCAGATACAAGAATTATTTACGTTCCCGGCGATGCTTTGAAAATATTGAGGACTATATGGATTTTACGCCCTCCGATGACGCGCCCTTGGAGCAGGCGATAGAAATGGAGCAGGAGCGCAGTGCACTGACAAAGGCACTGAAGCAATTGCCCCAGAAGCAGCGTGAAATCGTAATCTCGAAATACTTTCTTGAAAAGAGTACCGATGAAATTGCCAAGAAACTGGGGATGACACCGGTAAATGTGCGGGTTCAGCTTTATCGGGCACTCCAGAAGATGAAAGTGTATATTCAATCTGAGGAATAGAAAGAGGCGGCTACTATGGCAGAATTGTATAGAAAATCCGCACTGGAGCGAATTTCTTCCCCGGATCAGCTGGACACGATGCTAAGAATTTCTTCCCCGATGTCCTGGCTGGCACTGGTGGGAGCAACGCTGATCGTGGTGGTGACGATCATTTGGGCCTTTATAGGAAGAATCCCTATGACGGTGACAGCCACCGGTATCGTAACCAGTCCGGATGGTACTAATGCCGTGTATTCCAATACGGCGGGGACAGTCACCAATGTATTCGTAGCCCGGGGAGATAAGGTCTATGTGAATGATGTTCTGATGGAGGTCGAAAAGGATCGCAAGGAAACCGTACAGATCCGCTCTGACCAGGTGGGATTCGTGGGAGAAATTGTGGCTCCTGAGGGCAGCATCATCACGCCCAACAGCGAAGTCCTGCGGCTTTCACCCAATACGGACAGCCAGCAGGTAGTAGTATGCTATGTTGTGACAACGGATGCACAGAAGATCAAGCGGGGAGACAGTGCCTATATTTCATTGTCTTCTTCCGACAGCAAAAGCTACGGGCACATGGTAGGCCGGGTCATCAATATCGATGCGGGTGCTGCCTCCCAGAGTGCCCAGAAAAAAGTTCTGGGCAGTGAGAACAATTTGGACAAAAGCTTTACCTCCGATGGAAAGGCCGTCACGGCAGTTACCTGTGAGCTCTATCCCAGCGACACTTCGGTAAGCGGCTATTTCTGGTCAAATGCCAAAGGGGATCAGCTGGCAGTCAATAACCGGGATATGTGCAGCGTGAAAATCATTACCAGGCAGGTAAAACCCATTGAGAAGCTGCTTGAAAAGCTGTTTGACCTGTGGGAGGGAAAGAAATGAGCGGCTATGCGAAAACGCCATCCGTATTCCAGATGGAAGCAACGGAATGCGGCGCGGCATCGCTGACGATGATTTTTGCCTACTATGGGAAGCATCTTCCGCTGGAAAAAATGCGCATTGAGACCGGCGTATCCCGGGATGGCTGTGTGGCCGGCAATATTATGCGCGCGGCAAAAAAGTACGGCTTTGAATGTCACGGATATCGTAAGGAGCTGGAGGGACTGCTGAAACTGCCTGTGCCCTCTATTATCCACTGGAATTTCAATCACTTTGTGGTCTTTGAGGGGATTAAGGGGAAATATGCCTACTTAAATGATCCGGCAGTGGGTCATCGGAAGCTGACTATCCTTTTGACTGATAGAAAAGGGTTGGACTTTGCACATGACTTAGCTGTTCCGCTTTTGACGGAAGTGTGAGTTTCAGTTTTCCACAGAATTGCTTCGGCCGCAGACTCGAACTTACTCAAGCCTGCGGCGGGGTGCTTTGAAAGCGCAGAACATAGAAGGATAATTAAAGGGGGGAGTCAGTTGCCATTAGTACTCCAAGCCGCCTGCTTCAGCCACATCGGCAGCAGGCGCGGCAATAACGAAGACAATTTCTTCTTCAATGGCGTCTGCCTGGAGGAAGAGCATAAGAGTACCCACGATCCGCTTCTGCTGGAGCGGGTGCTGCAGGAGGACATCTGCTTCGGCGTGTTCGACGGTATGGGCGGGGAGAGCTATGGAGAACAGGCCTCCTTTGCCGCGGCGTCGGAAATGCAGAATCAGCTGGAAAAGCCGAAGCGGTTTTATCAGACCGGGGGAAAATACCTGAACAATCTGGCACAGGCGCTGAACGGTGCGGTTTTCCGCAGAGGTCAGGAGCTGCTGGCCAGCCGCATGGGAACCACCGCGGCGCTGCTGTATCTTTCCGGAAGCCATGTTTATGCCTGCAATGTTGGCGACAGCAGAATTTATCGCCTGCGTGAGCGTATATTTGCCCAGCTGTCCCAGGATCACGTTTCGGCCTGGCCATCGGCTTCGGGCGGTAAGGCACTGCTGACTCAGCATCTGGGCATGAATCCGGAGGAGGTTCAGTTAGCACCTTATATCATCAAGGACGATCTGCGCAAGGGAGATAGTTACCTTCTGTGCAGCGACGGCCTGACGGATATGGTGGACAACCTGACGCTTTCGGATATTCTGTCCAGGCAGACAAATGCGGAGGAATGTGCGCAGGCATTGCTGAAAGCGGCACTGGACGGCGGAGGAAGAGACAACATTACGGCAATTGTCTGCAAAATTCTGGGTTCTTCTTTCTGAAAATACATAAAAAACAGATCGATAGGTCTACCGGAAGAAAAGAAAGGCTGGTTTCAGGCGGAATATGCGGGAAAATGAGTACGCGCTTCTTCTCCGGTCTTACCCCCAGCTTCGGCTTCCCCTATCCGCACAGACCGGAAGCTCGGCAGAATACGCGGACGCGGTTCTTCGGGGGAAACCGCAGTCGCGGAGGATTATGAAATGAACTTCGATGTGGCTTTTTATTCAGAGCGCGGTGGGCGCGCGGTCAATGAGGATGCGGTGTCCGTAAGCGGAATGCCGGAAAGACTGCTGGCACTTGCGGCGGATGGGCTTGGCGGAATGGGCGATGGAGAAGAAGCGTCAAGGGATGCTGTTTCGTATCTTGCGGAGTTGACCCAATGCCCGGTGGAGGAAGACACGCTCTGTGACGCGATTTCCGAGGAAAACAGGCGCATTTTGCGGATGCATGAAAGCGGCAAGCAGATGATGACGACCATTGCGGTACTCTGGGCAGACGCGGAGCAGGCACTGGCGGCCACCGTTGGGGATACCAGACTTTATCAGTTCCGAAACGGGCGGATTGTGTTTCAGTCTACCGATCACAGTGTGGCGCAGCTGGCTGTTTTTTCGGGGGAGATTACCCAGGCTCAGCTGCGGGGATATCCCGGGCGAAATCGGCTGCTGCGGGCTCTGGGAGCGGAACAGGAGGTTCAGGTGGAGCTGAATGTATTGGATGCTTGCCCTGGAGATCGGTTCCTGCTGTGCTCCGACGGCTTTTGGGAGCTGATTACGGAGACAGAAATGCTATATTGGAATGCGACGGATACAGCGGCTGCGTGGCTGGAGCGGATGAAAACGCTGGCTGACGCCCGCTGTGGTTTCCGAGGGGATAATCATTCGGCTATCGCCGTAATTGCAGCAAAGGAGGCAGAATATGCGGGTTGATGTTGACCGGATGTTAAAAAGAGCGGCGGATTTCCAGAAGCTGGCAAATCCGGATGACGCATTGTCGGCGATGATACGGGAATTCTCTGACGAAATGGAGCTGGATGAATCTGCCCTGGATCAGGTTGCGGCGGCCGCACAATACGGACCCTGCCAGGAACCGCGGCCGGACAGCCGGAAGCCAAAATAACCGCTTTGTGTCAAGTAGGGGGGTATCTGCGTGAGAGAACAGTTTGACGGCGTTTCATTTCCGGGCTGGGAAGTGGTGCGGAAAATTGGACAGGGCAGCTTTGGGGGCGTGTATGAAATTCAGCGGACGCTGCCGGACGGAAGAACAGAAAAGGCGGCTCTGAAGAAACTGTCTGTGCCGCAGGATCGGGCAGAAATCGAGGACATGCTTTCTCGGTCCTTCAGCACGGAGAGCATTACTGCCCATTACCGGGATCAGATGAGTGACCTGGTGAAGGAGTACAGCCTGATGCAGGAGCTGAGCGGATGCGGCAATGTGGTGACCTGTCACGACATCCAGTGCGTCCAGCAGGAGGATGGAATCGGCTGGACGGTGTACATCCGCATGGAGCTGCTGCGTCCGCTGAAAAAGGCTTTGTCGGAGGAATATCAGGAAGAAACGGTTATCCGGCTGGGATTGGATATCTGCAACGCCTTGAAGGCCTGCCAGAAGAAAAATATTATTCACCGGGACATCAAGCCGGAAAATATTCTGGTTTCCGAGAATGGAGATTATAAGCTGACGGATTTCGGTATCGCCAAGGTATCCGAGAAAACCGGCAGCGGCACCATGGCCGGCACCAACAGCTACATGGCACCGGAGGTTGCCAACCGGCAGCATTACGGTGCTTCGGCGGATCTCTATTCCCTGGGCATGGTGCTGTACTGGATGATGAATTGCCGTACACTGCCGTTTTTACCTCTCCCGCCGGAGATTCCAACCGCTTTGCAGAAGCAGGAGGCGGCAAGCCGGCGATTTGACGGGGAGGAGATTCCGGAACCGGTGAACGGAAGCCCGGAGCTGAAGAGAGTTGTGATGAAGGCCTGCGCGTTTTTGCCGGAGAATCGGTATGCGTCGGCTGCGGAACTGGAGCAGGCACTGCGAAAGTGCAGGCAGCAAGGGTCAATCAGCGAGGCGGATGAGGAAACCATCGGGGAGCAGACAGATGCAACTAATCTGTCCGGCAGCGGGGAAAAGTCGCTGGGAAAGGGGTTTAAGTTGAAATTCCATCCCCAAAATGGGCAGGGAATCAAGATAAAGTTTCATACAGAAAATGACAGGAAACCATCCGGAAAGCGAAAGAAAGTAAGAAGTAAAATTCTGCTGTTGGTTCTTGTCGCGGCGGTTTGTCTGTGTGTATTCCTTGGAAACGTGGGAAAAGAGGGAAATGAAGCAAAACTGTCAGCAGATGTGCCGGAGGTCACGGCGCCTGTGGAAAGCCGGAACAGTCAGGGCAGACTGCAGGCGGATCCGGCTGCTTTGGCCGGCAGCGGCGACGGGCGGTACGCCGTGTTCGGCCGAAATGTATTCCGGGACGAGATCCAGACGATAGAATTTCAGAAAACCCTGGAAAACGCGCCCAGTGATGCCTGGGATCTGTCAGAGACACGGGACAGAAGTGTCCTGGGATGGGTAACGGGCAGCAAAGGCGATTACGAGATGCACATTGCAGAGGAAGGCGGGGTTCTGGCACCGGAAAATTGCAGCGGCTTATTTTCTCAGTACTCTAATTTGAAACAGGTAAAGAACTGGCTTTGGTTTGATACCTCACAGACAACGGATATGAGCGAAATGTTTGCGTATTGCGGAAATTTGTCTAGCTTGGATTTTAACCTGAACACTTCAAAGGTTACATCCATGGGCGGCATGTTCCGCAACTGTGAAAGCCTGGAATATGTGTATGTGGACAGCTTTGATACTTCACAGGTTACGGATATGACTGCAATGTTTTTCGCCTGTGAAAAGCTAAAATGGCTTGGCGTCAAGAACTTTGACACTTCCAATGTGACAAGTATGAGGGCACTGTTTCGCTCGTGTGAGTCGCTTAATCGCTTGGATGTAAGTGGCTGGGATACGGAAAAGGTTACCAATATGCACGCGATGTTCTTTGACTGTAAAAGTCTGGAGAGCCTTGATGTCAGCACATTTGACACGGCATGTGTCACAGATATGGCAGATATGTTTGCGTCTTGCGGCAAAATAGAGAAGCTGGATTTAAGAAACTTCGACACAGGCAGCGTTACAGATATGAGCAGCATGTTCTTAGGGTGTTCCGCGTTGGCAGAACTGAACGTAGACAATTTCCATACAGAGAACGTAGTTAACATGCATGACATGTTTTACAATTGCAAAGCCCTGGAACGATTGGATCTGAGCAGCTTCGATACGGAAAATGTAAAAAATATGTCGGGAATGTTTGGCTACTGTGAGAACATGATAAAGCTCAGACTGACAAGCTTCGCCACATCAAAAGTCGAGGACATGAGCTACATGTTTTCAGGGTTCCGGAATGTGCAGATTTTAGACCTGGAGAATTTTGACTTTTCCTGGGTTACCAATTATGAGGGCTTTATGCTCAGAGATGAAGCCTATAACGGCCGTCCCTGGGAGGAACTGTTTGCGTAAAAGCGGCAAGATTATTTGAAATTTTTATTTCGGGTTCTGTAACGATTCCCGGGAAGGCGTGTATAACCCAATAGCATTGATAGAAAAACACAAAGCAGTGGGTGAAATCGGACATGGTACAGGAAGCGGAAAGAGTAACATATCCCGGCTGGACAGTTGTCAGGCTGCTGGGAGAAGGCAGCTTTGGCGGCGTGTATGAAATTGAGCGCATTCTTCCGGATGGTACCGTGGAACGGGCGGCACTGAAAAAGCTGACCATTCCGCAGGATCCAATGGAAATCAAGGAGCTGTATACCCAGAATTATGACAGCGCCAGCATTACAGCGCATTACCGGGAACAGATGCAGGATCTGGTGCGGGAGTACACGTTTATGCAGGAGCTGAGCCAGAATCCTTATATCGTGCGCTGCCAGGATCTGCAGACGGTTCAGCATGACGACGGGATCGGATGGGACATCTACATTCGTATGGAGCTGCTGACTCCGCTGAAGCACTGGCTGGAGGATCGCTATGACGAACGTGTGGTCATTCGGCTGGGTTTGAATCTGTGCGGCGCTCTGGACGGATGTCACGAACGGAATATTATTCATCGGGATATCAAGCCGGAAAATATTCTGGTGACGGAGAGCGGCCGCTTTAAGCTGGGAGATTTCGGTATCGCGAAAATTTCGGAAAGAACTGCGACCGGAACCCTGACAGGTACCTATAGCTACATGGCCCCGGAGGTTGCCAACCGGCAGCATTACGGTGCCGCAGCGGATATTTATTCTCTGGGCATGGTGCTGTACTGGATGATGAATGAACGCACGCTGCCATTTTTACCCCTGAATCGGAAAATTCCCAGCGGGGTTCAGCGGCAGGAGGCGCAGGACAGACGCTTTTCCGGCGAAGAAATTCCGGCGCCTGTTAATGGCAGCCTGAAGCTGTCGGAGATTGTTTTGAAGGCCTGCGCCTTCTCTCCCGAGGAACGGTACCATACGGTGCAGGAGCTGGCGGAAGACCTGAGAGGTCTGACGCGGAAGAAAGCTTCGGAAGATACGGAAAACGCAGGCGAGACACCGGGCAGAAGCCCGTTCGCACGTGGCTGGCTGGCAACGGTGCCCCAGAGAATTGCGGAGCTGAAGACCAGACTGGAAGACAAAAAGATGCTGCTTGCCGCTCTGGCGTTCGGTGTGGGCGGCTTGCTTCTGCTGGCATTGTGTGTAAATGTTCTGCAGATGGCAAATCGATTGAAAGAAGCAGCGACACAGACGACCCCTTGGGCAGAAACGGCTGTCACGGAGCCTATCGCATTGGAGACAACAGCAGCTCAGATCGTATGCGAACGGATCTACTTGGACGAAGAAGTGCCGACGCTGACAGAACAAGGCCAGAATTATCTGCTGTATGTCAGGACGGTTCCGGAGGATGTCCCGCTGAAGTGCTATTTTCAGAGCAGCGATCCGTCGGTTGTCACAGTAAACGGGGATGGCTTACTAAGAGCGCAGGGAAACGGGACAGCGGAGATCACCATTACTTGCGGAGAGACTTCCGCGGTGTACCCTGTGACGGTGGAATATTCGACGCTGAAGCAAAACAGGCAGTCAACGGAGGCGGTGGATCCATCCTACATCCGTATCAATAGCTTTGAGGACTTGGACAACATCCGCAATGATTTGAGCGGCCATTATGTCCTGATGAAGGATCTGGATTTCACGGAGGAACCCGCTCTGCGCCCGATCGGGGAGGGCAGCTTCGCTTATTCCCAGTGGAGTGCCGAAGGCGGTTTTACCGGGACGCTGGACGGCAGAGGCTACAAGATTACCGGCCTGAAGATCCAATCAAACCGGCAGTGTACAGGCCTGTTTGCTTCCATCGCGGCGGAAGGAACTGTCCGGAATCTGACCGTCGAAGCCCAGGTCACGGCGAATATTGAAAATGACAACAACGCGATAGGCGCAATTGCCGGATACAATGAAGGAACGATTGAAAATTGCCAGGCAGACGTGAATATCACCGGTCAAGGGAAATTCATCATGGCGGCAGGCATCGCCGGCTGCAGCAGCGGAACGATCCGCTATTGCCAGGCAGAAGGATTTATTGCTGCTGCGGGAGAAATTCCCAAGGTGGCCTCCATTGTAAGTGAGCTGGTAGGAGATTGGTCGGTCAGCGGGTGCGTCGCATTGGTCAGAAACGAAAACAGCCCGGCAAGACTGCGTTCGCTTGCGGTGGACGAGGGAAAGACCACGGTACTTCTGCAAACCCAGAATTATAACGCATCCGGGGGTAAAATCGAGATAACCGGTCCGAAGTACCGTGAAAGCACCTATTTCCAGACTATCCTCGGCGACTCCTTCAAAAACGCGGCGAAAATCAATGAAGCTCTGGACAATGCCAGGGCGGAAAAACTGAAAACCATTTATGAGAAGCTATTTTACTTTGAAAATGACTGGCCGGTAGCATATGGCAACGCCGTTCAAAGCTATTATTGTGCGCTTGCCAGCAACAATTGGCGGGTCGTGAGCTTCCTCACACAGAACCGGAGAAATCTTCCCGGGGAGGATGGTGCGTGGAGAAAGATGACAACAGCCTATTCCGGCGTTACCTTTGACACGGAAACAGGGGCAGAGCTTACCCTGGGGCAGGTCTTGGGAATCCCGGAGGCGGAGGCTCGACAGAAGGCCTATGCTGCTGCCCAGACGTTCTTTGACACGGTCGGCTACCGGAACGGGGATCGCGTAAACATACCCAAAAACAGCGAGGAGAGTCCAAACTTCTACCTTCAGGATGGGGAAGTGATACTCATCCTGAAGAGTCAGCTTGTCCCAACAGGCCTGAAATGTACACTCGAATAGGGTGGTGTCGGATCGTATGCCGATTCTAAGGCAGCGCCGCATAATTTGGTAAGCGAATTCGGTGGGAGATTTTTCGTCAAGGCAAGGTTTGAAAGGCGGATGGAAAGCAGCATGGGCGTGCTTCCCGCTTATCGGCCGCAGCGTGGATACTGCCATGGCAGATTCCCGGGCAGATGACACTGCCGAGCCGGGAGGACTCTGCTGGCAAGTTTGCGCTCATCGCCCAAATGGTATACCCTTAAAAAGGATCTTCAGATTCTGTGGTATCCTTAGGTCACAAAACAAAAAACAAAGGAGACAACTACTATGAAACGAATCATTGCAACCCTTTTGAGCCTGATGCTGATCGCGTCCCTGTTCGGGGTACAGGCCTCCGCCCATTCCTGGGGCGGCACCATGCTGAAGCCAGACGACCTGACCAACACCAAGATTTCCCAGCGGGGCGACCTGGGCTTCTGGCACCAGCAGAACATCAAGCGCAAGGACGTGAAGACCATCACCTTCCTCAGCTCCACCGGCACCGCCCCCAGAAGCGTCTGGGATTTCTCGGCCAAGGGCGACCTGAGCGTCATGGGCTGGATCGAAAACGGAAACGTGTATGTGGCCGCGGACGGCGGGATTACGCTGAACGAGGATTCCTCCTTCCTGTTCTCCGGTATGCGGAACCTGACGCAAATCAATTTTAACGGTGCGGTGAGCACCTCCGGCGTGAAGTACATGGACCACATGTTCCAGGGCTGTGAGAAGCTGGAGGAGATCGACCTGAGCGGCTTCGACACTTCCGATGTGGTGGACATGACCGCCATGTTCTACGAGTGCAAGAATCTGGACGAGCTGGATGTGTCCGGCTTCGACACCGCCAAGGTCGAGAGCATGAAGAATATGTTCACCTCCTGCCAGAATCTGGAAACCCTCGATCTGTCCGGCTTCCGCACCCCGGAGCTGCGGGATATGAGCGCCATGTTTGACAGCTGCAAGAGCCTGGAAACCGTGAATCTGCGCAATTTTGACACCTCCCAGGTGACGACCATGGCCAATCTCTTCGGAGGCTGCGCCAGCCTGACATCGGCGGATCTGAGCAGCTTCGATACCGGCAAGACCCAGAGCATGAGTGCCATGTTCGCCGGGTGCAGGAGCCTGACCAGTCTGAATCTGTCCGGCTTTACCGCGAAGAAGAACCCCACCCTGTACAAAATGTTCCAGGGCGTTGGCCGACTGGATACCCTCGTGTGTAACGACGAGGCGATCGTGAAGGCTTACCGGAACGGTTGATGAATAAGAAGCGGGCGGCCACCGGCCGCCCGCTTCAGCTATTTTTGGGGATCACATCTGGAAACGAAGCATATTCCAGGAGGCGGAGGGGAGGGTAGGCGCGGGGGAGGGGGTCAGCTCCCGGGGAAGGACGGGCTGGCTGTCCTGGGTGTTCACACTGTCGATGCTGGGAGCCGTCAGGGTGACGTGCCGGAGGAGCTTGCCGGGGAAGCCCGCCAGATCCAGGGTCAGGGGATTTTCCAGATCCCGGTTCACGGCAAAGAGCGTGACGGCGTCCCCGTCCTCCACGGCGGCGCAGCTGAGCACCTTGACCTGGGAGCGCAGGGCGCAGTCGTAGGTGGGGCAGTCGATCTCGACAGCCCGGGCGGTGCCCCGGCCATACTGAGAGGTGTACAGGAAGGGCCAGTAGATGGTCTGGGTCCAGCTTTTGCCGCCGGGGGCGGTCATGATGGGGGCGATGACGTTCACCAGCTGGGCAAGACAGGCGATTTTTACCGTGTCCGCGTGGTTCAGCAGGGTGCAGAGCATACTGCCTGCCAGCAGCGCGTCGGCCTGGTCGTAAAGCTCCTCCTCAATGGGGCGGGCCACCGTCCACTTGGGCGGCTCCTTGCCCGCCTTCTGGAAATGATACCAGATGTTCCACTCGTCGAAGGACAGGTAGACCCGCTTGCCGCTGCCCTTTTCCTGACGGATTTTCTCGCAGATGGCGGAAACCTCCTCAATAAACTCGCCCATTTCCTCGCTGCGAGCCAGGAAGGAGGGAACGTCGCCGTCGTTGTTGGTGTAGTACTGGTGCAGGGACAGGTAGTCCACATAGGGGTAGCAGCGGCGCAGGACGGTTTCCTCCCAGGTGCCGTAGGTGGGCATGGTCCGGTAGGAGCTGCCGCAGGCCACCAGCTCGATGGAGGGATCCAGCATTTTCATGTATTTTCCGGCTTCCTCGGCAATCCGGCCGTATTCCTCGGCGGTTTTGGCGCAGATCTGCCAGGGGCCGTCCATTTCGTTGCCCAGGCACCAGAGCCTGACGTTGTATGGCTCCTGCCGTCCGTTTTCCCGGCGGCGATTGGCCCAATAGGTGTCCAGGCTGCCGTTGACATATTCCAGCAGCTCCACCGCGTCTTTGGGGGTGCCGGTACCCAGGTTCACGCCCAGCATGGGGGCGATGCCCAGTTTTTCACACCACTGCAGAAATTCGTCGGTACCCACCTGGTTCGGCTCAATGGCACTCCAGGCCATTTCCATTTTCCGGGGTCGGCTTTCCTTGGGGCCGATGCCGTCCTTCCAGTCGTAGCCGGAGAGAAAATTGCCGCCGGGATAGCGGATCTGGGCGACGTTCAGGGGACGGATCAGCTCCGCCACGTCCTGGCGGAAGCCATTTTCGTCGGCGGCAGGGTGGTCAGGCTCGTAGATTCCCGTGTAGACGGCTCTGCCCATATGCTCAATGAAGGAGCTGAAGAGCCGGGGATCCACCGGGGAAATGGGGGAAGACAGGGTGATTTTCGCGTTCATAGGGCACCTCCTTATCATTTGCCGGTGGATTCCCGGCGGATAATGGTACATTCCAGCATGATCTCCCGGGCGGGCGACGGCGTGCCCTCCAGGGTGTCCAGCAACAGCCTGCCCGCGGTCTGGCCGATCTCAAACAGGGGCAGAGCCACGGTGGACAGCTTAGGCCGACACACCGCGCTGACCTCCCGGTTATCGAAGCCGATGAGGTACACGTCCTTGCCCACCTCCACGCCGTTCTGGTTGCACCAGTCGATGACACCGGTGCCGATCAGGTCGTTCTGGGCGAAGATGGCCTTGGCACCCGCCTGGATCAGCTCGCCGCCCAGGGTGAAGCCGGAGTCCCGATCCCAGCTGCAGGAGCGTACCAGATTGGGGTCGTAGGGGATGTTCCTGCTCTGCAGAGCCTGTAAAAAGCCGTTGGCCCGGCGGACGGTGTGGACGGAGGAAATGGGGCCGGTGATCATGCCGATTTTCTCGCTGACCCGCTCGGCCAGAACACGGGTGGCCTCAAAGGCCGCGTGGCGGTCGTCATAGATCACCCCAGGCACCTCCGGATCCTCACAGGTGCAGTAGGCGCACACGAAGGGCACCTGGGCATGTGCCCGAAGGGAGGGTACCAGATGGCTGTGGATGCCGATATAGAGAATGCCCGCCACCTGCTTGGACAGCAGATCGTCAATGGCGGAGCGCACCAGGAGATTACTTTCCGGATGGCTGTAGGGGGAGTCGGTGTACCGCTTGTTAAAGCGCAGATTTTCCAGAAGATAGTGGTAGCTTCGGCTGTCGCAGAGGGAGGCGATGCCGTCCACGATCTCCGGGGTGTTGAACACCGTCAGATCCTCGGTGAGAATGCCCACGGTGCGGCTGCTGCCGGTTTTCAGGGAGCGGGCGTTGAGATTGGGTCGGTAACTCAGCCGATCCGCCACCTCCAGAACCAGGGCGGCGGTTTCGGGCTTCACTACGCCCTTGTTATTGAATACATTGGAGACCGTGGCGATGGAAACCCCCGCCTCCCTGGCAATCTCCCGTATGGTGGCCATAAAATCCCTCCCGCCAAAAACTATCGATAGCATATCATGAATTTCTGGAATATGCAATAGCAAAACGTTCTAACTTCGACAAAAAACTTTGAAAACATGAAATTTCAAAAAATTAGCTGAAAATGCGGATTGTGCATATTGACTAATTAACAGGCGTTAAATGACTACAAACTGACAAATTTGTGTTTTCCTCTTTACAAACGAGGAATCCATGCTATAATGAAGGTACGAAATAAATTAAACGTTTCAATTCGGCGACGGAAGTAACAGAAGAGCCTTCTGGGATTTCCTCCTTTTTTACCGAAAAATTGAAACGTTTAACATGGAGAGAAGCTTATGGCAAATACGATCACCCTGCCGGATCTGAGAAAGGTTCGGATTTCCGATTCTCTGTTTTCCCATTACGCGGGCATGGTCGCCAAGAAGATGGTTCCCGTTCAGTGGGACATCCTGAACGGCAAGGGCAGCAGCCGGTGCTTCTGCATTGACAATTTCCGGGTGGCAGCCGGGGAGCTGGAGGCTCCTCACCGGGGCGTAGTCTTCGGCGATACCGACGCTTACAAGTGGCTGGAGGCTGTGGCCTTCTGCGCGGGCAACGGCGAGACGGAATACCTGCCCCAGGCGGACGAACTCATCGACCTGCTGGCACGGGCTCAGCAGCCGGACGGATATCTGAACACCTTCTTTACGGTGTGCCATCCGGAGCTTCGCTGGAAGAATCTGACCGAGGGTCACGAGCTTTACAGCGCGGGGCACCTGATCGAGGCGGCGGTGGCCTACTATAAGACCACCGGCAAGCGGAAGCTTCTGGACATCGCCATCCGCTTCGCCGATCTGATCTGCAAGACCTTCGGAGAAGGGGAGGGGCAGATTCGGGGATATCCGGGTCATCAGGAAATTGAGCTGGCTCTGGTAAAGCTCTGGCGGGTCACGGGAACCCAAAGCTACTTGGATACGGCGAAGTTCTTCTTAGACTGCCGGGGCGGCAAGCCCAACTATTTCCTGGAGGAAATGAAGCAGGATTCCTTCCTTCCGATTTTCCCGGAGCTGCAGGATTACGATCCCTACTATTCCCAGTCCTATCTGCCCCCCAGGGAACAGACAAAAGCGGAGGGTCATGCGGTACGGGCCATGTATCAGCTCAGTGCCATGGTGGACGTGGCGGAGATCATCCAGGATTCCCAGCTGAAAAAGACCTGCCAGACCCTGTGGGAAAATGTCACGGGCAGGCGGATGTACGTCACCGGCGGCATCGGCTCCTCGGGATACCTGGAGCGGTTCACTGTGGACTATGACCTTCCAAATGACCGGATGTACTGCGAAAGCTGCGCCTCCATCGGCCTGATGATGGTGGGTCAGCGGATGAACCGGCTGACGAGGGACGCTTCCTACTACGAAACCGTGGAGCGAGCCTTGTATAACACGGTGCTGGCGGGTGTCAGTGCCCAAGGCGACCGGTACTTTTATGTAAACCCCCTGGAGGTCTGGCCGGACAATTGTCGGGAGCATACCTCCATGGCGCATGTAAAGCCTGTCCGCCAGCCCTGGTTTGAGGTGGCCTGCTGTCCGGCGAACATCGCCAGAACCCTGGCCTCCCTGGGTCAGTACGTCTACGCCCAGGACGAGCGGAGCCTGTACATCAACCTGCTCATCGGTTCCCGGTACGAAACGGTGCTCCGGGATACGAAGCTCCGGGTGGAAATGACAAACGACCTGTTCACCGGCGGAAGCCTGACCCTGGACGCATCCAGCGAGGGTAAGCTGGGGGCTATGATCCGTCTGCGGCTGCCCAAGTGGCTGGAGGAGCCTGTCTTCACCCTGAACGGCGAGGCCATCCGCCCGGCGGTGGAAAACGGCTACGCGGTGCTGGCTGTGGGCAGCCCGGGAGAGCACCGGTTCGTCCTCACCGGAAAGGTGAAGGTTCATGTGCTGGCCGCCGACCTGCGGGTTCGGGCGGACGTGGGTAAGGCGGCGATTCAGCGAGGCCCCTTCGTCTACTGCGCCGAGCAGTGCGACAACGGGGAGAACCTGGCGGCTCTGCGGCTGAAAACCAGCCCCGCGGAGATCGCTGTGAGACCTGGGGAGGCGTCCCTTCCCGGCGGCGTGCCCACGCTGGAAGCTCCGGGCAGACGGATCGTCCGCACCCAGGCAAGAGAAGGGGTGCTCTACGCGGACAGCTGTGTAGAAGCAAAGCCCGTTCCCATCCGAGCCGTACCCTACGCCCTCTGGGGCAATCGGGAAAGCGGCGAAATGCGCGTCTGGCTGGATGCCGATCTTTAATTGTATTATGCGCAGCAGGAAGCTGCGATAATAGGGAACCCATCCAACAAAAAAGTGAAAGGAAGTCAAACCATGAAAAAGATCATTTCTCTCCTGCTGTGTGTTCTGCTGGTTCTGAGCATGACAGCCTGCGGTGCCGGAAGTGAGCCCGCAGCCACCACTGCCCCCAAGGCAGATACCCCCGCCCCTTCGGCAGACGCCGGTTCCGATGACGTCGTCACCATCACCTACTCCTACTGGGGCACTCCCGACGAGGCCGCCAGCGTCCAGGCCGTGGCCGACAAGTTCCACGAGGAGTATCCCAACATCGTGGTGGAAGTCATGGCCATCCCCAGCGAAGAGTACGTCACCAAGCTGAACACCCTGGCCACCGCCAACAGCCTGCCTGACTGCGGCATTATGAATGAGTCCGGCGTTCTGGACTTTGCCTCCGACGGTCTGCTGTACGATATCTCCGATATGTACGCCGGTTCCGACTCCATGCCTCTGGACAGCATCACCTTCAAGAAGGATGGCGCCCCCGTCGCCTACTCCGCCGCCAACGAAGTTCTGTCCCTGTACTACAACAAGGATATGTTCGACGCCGCGGGTCTGGAGTACCCCTCCGCGACCGAGCCTATGACCTGGGACGAGTTCGTCCAGGTTGCCAAAACCCTGACCCTGGATGCCAACGGCAAGAACGCCCTGGATCCCGCCTTCGACAAGGACAACATCGTTCAGTACGGCTGTGTGGTCGATAACTGGACCTGGCAGCTGGAGGTCTGGGCTCTGTCCAACGGCGGCCGCTGGTTCGCTGCTGACGGCAGCGCGTGCACCATCAACGACCCCAAGGTCATCGAGTCCATCCAGAAGGTGGCCGACCTGACTCTGGTTGAGAATTGTATGCCCTACAACGCCGGTCTGGAAGACAACGGTATGCAGCGTTCCCTGCTCACCGGCACCGTGGCCATGGCCACCGGCGGCGCGTGGAACGTGGGCACCTGCCTGAGCAGCGCCCGGGATGAGGGTCTGAACTACGGCGTGGCTCGTCTGCCCAAGATGGAAAAAGAAGTCACCATCTGCACCGGCGGCCCCCAGGTGGTCTTCTCCCAGACCAAGCATCCTGAGGAGGCCATGACCTTCATCAAGTGGTACATGCAGGAAGAGAACAGCTGGGACAGCCTGATCGCCACCGGCATCTGGATGCCCATCCTGGAGAAGTACTACACCGATACCGAGCTGACCAACAAGTGGATCGACAACCCCAACTTCCCCGATCATGACGAGTACAAGGGTGCTGTGGTCGACTACGCTCGTGAGTGCGCCGAGTCCACCTGCTGGTACTATATCCCCCACACCACCGAGTTCATCGAGCTGCTGCGTACCGCTCTGGGTCCTGTCTGGACCGGCGAGCAGACCGCTGAGCAGGCCATTACCGAGAACTTCGACGCTCTGAACGCTGTGTTCGAGGGTAACTAAGCCTTCCGTTTCTGAACTTACCGCGATATACGAGTCTTGTTCCTCTGTTGCGGCCGGCCTCTGGCCGGCCGCAATGGCCGAGCGTCCAAATGTGTCAGAGCAGCTGCTTCTAAAAGCGCGCGTTTCCAAAACGCTCAGTTTTATGAGCAGCTGCGGAGCTGTGAAAAGAAAGGGTGGTTCTTTTGCAAAGAAAGCGGAAAAACAAACTGCTCCACAAGGAAGGGGTGGCGGCCTATCTGTATCTGATTCCTGCCTTCATCGGCCTGATTGTGCTGACCTACGTCCCACTGGCCGCGGTATTCGGTCTGAGCTTTTTCAAGTGGGGCGGCGTGGGAATGCCCGAATGGGTGGGGCTTCAGAACTATGTGCGCCTGTTTACCGAGGATCCCTACTTCAAGGAATCCGTAAAGGTGACCGTCTATTTCTCCCTGCTGGCGGTCATCGGCAGCATGATCTATTCTCTGGTTGTCGCATTGCTTCTGAACCGGGAGATTCCGGCGCGGGGCTTCTTCCGGGCGGTGTTTTACCTTCCTTATGTGCTTCCGGCCACGGCTGTGTACATCGGCTGGAGCTGGCTGTACAACACGGAGTGGGGTCTGTTCAACTACATCCTCAGCAAGCTGGGCATTGAGCGGCTGATGTTCGTCAGCTCCTCGTCTCAGGTGGTGCCCGCCCTGGCGCTCATCGCCGTGTGGCTTTCCGGCAACCTAATCGTGATTTTCCTGGCGGGTCTGCAAAATGTACCCCGGGTCTATCACGAGGCCGCCCAGATCGACGGTGCCAACTCCTGGCAGCGGTTCTGGAACGTGACGGTGCCCAGCATGACCCCCATCATCTTCTACAACATGCTCATGGCCCTGATCACCAACATGCAGGTGGTCACGCCCGCTCTGGCTCTGACCAAGGGCGGCCCGGGCAAGTCCTCCTACTTCATCTCCTACATGCTCTACAACTACGCCTTCAAGCAGCGGGGCAAGCTGGGCCTGGCCTGTGCCATCGCTTTCGTGCTCTTCCTGCTCATTGGCGCGTTCACTCTGATTCTCTTTGCCACCAGCAAGAGCTGGATCTTCTATGAAGGGGGCGACAGCAAATGAAAAGCATGAAAAGCCGCAGAAAGCGGGAAAAAATCGTAAATGTTCTGTGCTTCCTGGCCGTTCTGTTTTTCGCCGCTCTGGCCATGCTGCCCATCTGGTGGATCTTCCGCTCCAGCCTGATGTCCAACGCGGAGCTTTTTAAGTGGCCCCCGGCCTTTTTCCCGCCCAGATGGCTGTTCTCCAACTACGCCAATTCTCTGCAGTATTTCAAGTTCTGGACGTATCTGAAAAACACCATGACCATCATTATCCCCTCGGTCGTCGGCGGCACCATTACGGCAACCATGTGCGGCTACGCCTTTGCCAGGCTTCGCTTCCGGGGGAAGGACTTCCTCTTCACTCTGTGCATCGGCTCCATGCTGCTGCCTACCATGGTAACGCTGATTCCTCTGTACATCATGTGGACGAAGTTCCTTGGCCTGTCCGATACCTACTGGCCCCTGATCCTGCCCTATTTCTGCGGCGGCGGCGCGTTCAACATCTTCCTGATCCGGCAGTTCGTTCTGTCCGTGCCCCGGGAGCTGGATGAGGCGGCCACCATCGACGGAGCCGGGTACTTCCGGATCCTGACGAGCATCATCGTTCCCTCCATCAAGCCTGCCATGATCGTTGTGGCCATGTTCCTGTTCATCCAGATCTGGAACGACCTGCTCCAGCAGATGGTCTACATCAACACCGAGGCAAAATTCACCATCTCCATGGGCTTAAGCCAGCTGAAGGGTTCCCTGAAAACCGACTGGTCGGCCATTATGTGCGGCACCTGCATGTCCTTCGTTCCCGGCGTTGTGTTCTATCTCATCGGCCAGCGGTACTTCGTCGAGGGCATTGTCATGACCGGCATGAAGAACTGAGGCCATGAAAAAAGACATTCCCGTGCCCCAGGAAGGGGCGCGCAGGTACTTTTTCCTGCTGAAAACCAACTTCTGGACGCTGTGCAAATTGAATCTGTGGATGCTTCTGGGAAGCCTTCCCATTGTGACAATCCCGGCGGTGCTCTGCGCGGCGGATCGGGCGGCGGTGAAGCTGGCAAGAGACGGCTATGTGCTGTTGTGGGAGGAATTCCGGGACGAATTCCAGTCGGATTTCTGGCGGAGCCTGCCGTTGGGGCTGCTTTTCGGCGGGGCTTTGGCGGGAAGCTATGTGCTGCTGAGCTTCGGCATGGGCAACACCGGAAGCCTTCCTGGCATGATGCTGCTGGCATTGGGGATTTTCCTCCTGTGGTATGCCTTCAGCCGGGGAAGCTACGCCTTCCTCATGCGGGCCATGCTGCCGCTGTCCAATGGGGACGTGCTGAAAAACGCCCGGATTCTGAGTATGATCTCCGGCGGCCGGGGCTGGGTAGGCCCGGTGATGGGAGTTGGCGGGATCCTGCTGACCTATGCCTTCTTCCCCTTCAGTCTGTTGGCTTTTGCCACCTGCGGTATGGGTCTGTACCGGTTCACTTTGTGTTACCTCCTGAACAAACCCATCCAGGATCGGATTCTCACCCCCTGGGAAGAGCAACAAAAAGAATAAAAAACATGGCCGGCTTCTTCAAGCCGGCCATGTTTATACTTGGAAGCGGCCGCCCGGAAGGGCGGCCGCCTGGCACTTATGTACTTTTCCTTTGCACCAGCTTCCAGGGAAGCTTCTGGCCGGAGACCGGCTCGCCCCGGATGCGGCTCAGAATGGCCCGGGCACCTAGCGCACCCAGCATACCCGGATCGGGGGCAAGACTCGTCAGACCGATGGTGCCGAGGCTGCTGTAGTGACTGTTGTCAAAGCTGATAATGGCAAAATCACGGGGAACCTTCACCCCCTGCGTCAGAAGGATTTCCAGCAGCCGGGAGGCAATTTCGTCGTTGTAGCACACTGCGGCGGTGCAGGTTTCGCGCAGCTTTTCGGCGAAAAATTCCAGCCAGGCGGTGTCGCCCTGCTCCAACAGGGTCAGCCGCTGGTTGGTATCGTACCAGAAAACCGACTCTTCCCGGGAAAGCAGATTCCGCTCCCGCAGTGCCCGCATCATGCCGGAGTAACGCAGGGCACCCTGCCGGTCGTCCAGCTTGAAAATGCCGCCGATCCGGGTGTGCCCCTTCTCCAGCAGGTGCCGGGCGGCCAGATACCCGCCGGTCTCGTCGTCGTCCCGGAGAACGGGCAGATTCAGCTCCGGATAGCAGTTGTGGATGAAGACGATGGGCATCCCGGTGGCCCGGAGCTTCTCGTACAGATCCAGGTTGGGATTGGGCAGGGCGGACTTGGTGCCCTCGATGATCAGCCCCTGAACCGGGTGCTCCAGAAGCTGGGTCAGAATTTTCCGTTCCTTTTCAAACTGATTGTCCGTGCCGTAGACCAGGGCGGAGAAGCCGTTTTCCAGCAGGGTCTGCTGACATTCCATCAGCAGCGCGGGGAAAATATAGCTATTGGCAAAGCTGATGACGATGGCCACGGTGTTATTTCCGGGCTTTTCCGGCGCCTTGCGCTCCAGGATCACGGTGCCGCTGCCCTGGCGGCGGGTAATGAGTCCCTCTTTGGTCAGGATATCCAGCGCGCTGCGGACGGTCTGCCGACTGACCTGGTACAGCTCCATCAGCTGCTGCTCCGTCGGCAGACGGTTCGTTTCCCGGTAATCCCCCGCGGCAATGGCAGAGCGCACCGACGCGGCCAGCTGGACGTATTTTGCGGGCATTTTTCCACCCCCGAATTCGTTCTTGCTTCTACTATAGCATAACCTCGAAAAAAATCCAGAACTTTTTACAGTACAAGAGAAGTAAAAAATGGAATAGTTGTATTGGATGTGATCGTAAATTACAAACGGATTTGTACTTAATTCTTGCGTTTCATGCCTAAAAAGCCCGAAAAACAGCGAAAAAGACAGCCGGAATAAGGCGATATGGCCACCCTAGCTGATGTAAAAGCGTGGAAAGAACCGTGAAAAGGACGGGCGCTTTTTGTGGAAAATAACGGATGGTGACATAGAGAGGTAAAATGAAACAGAAAAATTGAAAATAATAAATTATGTGGGGAAACGCTGGAAATATTGCGGTGAATACATGATAAAATGATAAAACGAAACATATGAAACCGATAATTGTATGTCTAAATTAAAAATTTGTATTGTCTACCTATACGAAAAATCCAAACAAAGCATACGAATTCTTGACAAGTCGCGGTTTGAACGGTATACTGAAAGCGTAAGCCGCGTGTGACAACCGGCAAAAATTTTGTAAGGAGTACGAGACGAATGAAAAAGATTATCGCACTGGTTCTGGCCCTGATGATCCTCATGTCCATGACCGCCTGCGGCGCAAAGCCCGCAGAAACCACCCCCGCAGCTCCCGCCGCTGATGCTTCCGCCGCTGCCGCGGCTCCTGCCGACGACACCGGCGCCGGCAAGACTGTCGGTATCGCGATGCCCACCCAGTCTTCCGAGCGTTGGATCAAGGACGGCGGCAACATGAAGGCTCAGCTGGAAGCCAAGGGCTATAATGTCGTTCTGCAGTACGCTGAGGACGATGTCCAGGCTCAGGTTTCTCAGATTGAGAACATGATCGCTCAGCAGGTTGATGTCCTGGTTATCGCCTCCATCGACTCCGGTGCTCTGACCGGTGTTGAGGCTCAGGCCAAGCAGGCTGGAATCCCCATCATCGCTTACGACCGTCTGCTGATGGACACCGATGCCGTTTCCTACTACGCTTCCTTCGATAACGAGGGCGTGGGCCGGGCTATCGGCGAGTACATCGAGAAGGCTAAGGATCTGGCCAACACCACCGAGAAGTACACCATCGAGTTCTTCATGGGCTCCCCCGATGACAACAACGCTGTTCTGCTGCACAGAGGCCTGATGAAGGTTCTGCAGCCCTATCTGGACAACGGTACTCTGATTTGCAAGACCGGCCGTACCTCCTTCGAGGAGACCTGCATCCTGCGCTGGTCCCAGGAGACCGCTCAGCAGTGGTGCGAGAACTACCTGGCATCCTTCTACGCTGACGAGCACCTGGATATCTGCGCCACCGCTTTCGACGGCTTCGCTTACGGCTGCCGCTCCGCTCTGGAAGCCGCTGGCTACACTCTGGACAACTGGCCCCTGATCACCGGCCAGGACGCTGAGCTGATGGCCTCCAAGAACATCATCGCTGGCTACCAGACCATGTCCATCTACAAGGACACCCGTCTGCTGGCTGAGAAGTGCGTTACCATGGTCGACGCCGTCCTGAACGGTACCGAGCCTGAGATCAACGACACCGAGACCTACAACAACAACGTCATCACCGTTCCGTCCTACCTGTGCACTCCCGTGGCTGTTGACAAGAGCAACTACGAAGAGCTGCTGATCGGCGGCGGCTACTACACCGCTGAAGAGCTGGGCGTTGCTTAATCCCCGCAAATAGCGTATCCGCAAGAGGCGGCGGCTTAGCCGCCGCCTCTTTTTATCCCGCATGGAGATGCTGTGTATTATACTATATAGTATATAGAATCTCCCGGCGGGATACCCCGAGAAACGCCGACCGTCCGGCGGCGAGAAGGAGTCGAAAGAATGTCAGAATATATTTTGGAAATGAACCACATTACCAAGGAGTTCTCCGGGGTCAAGGCACTGGACGATGTAAATCTGAAAGTGCGCAAGGGTGAGATCATGGCTATCTGCGGCGAGAACGGCGCAGGCAAGTCCACCCTGATGAATGTTCTTTCCGGCGTTTACCCCTATGGTGAATACACAGGCGACATCGTCTACAACGGCGAGGTCTGCAAATTTCACAACATCCGCCAGTCCGAGGAAAAGGGCATCGTTATCATCCACCAGGAGCTGGCTCTGAGTCCCTTCCTGTCCGTTGCGGAGAATGTGTTCATTGGCAACGAGCGGCAGAAGAATGGGGTCATCGACTGGACCGAGACCCGGAAGCAGGCCAAGAATCTGCTCAGTCGTGTAGGTCTGGGAGATGAGAACGTGAACGTGCCTGTCAACGCGCTGGGCGTGGGCAAGCAGCAGCTGATCGAAATTGCCAAGGCACTGGGTAAAAAGGCTGACCTGTTGATTCTGGACGAGCCAACCGCGGCTCTGAACGATCAGGAATCCGCCCAGCTGCTGGAGCTGATGCTGCAGCTGAAGGCCGAGGGCTTGACCTGCATCATCATTTCCCACAAGCTTAACGAGATCAGCTATGTGGCTGATTCCATCACCATCATCCGTGACGGCCGCACCATTGAGACCCTCCACAAGGGCGTGGACGACTTCTCCGAGGAGCGGATCATCAAGGGCATGGTCGGCCGTGAGCTGACCAACCGTTACCCCAAGCGGGAGAATTGCCCCATCGGTGACGTGATCTTCGCGGTCAGGAACTGGAATGTCTACCATCCGGACGATGGCGACCGCCAGGTACTGAAGAACATCAATATCCAGGTTCGTGCCGGTGAGGTCGTGGGTCTGGCTGGCCTGATGGGCGCGGGTCGAACCGAACTTGCCATGTCGCTGTTCGGCCAGAGCTACGGCCAGAAAATCACCGGCGAAATTCTCATCAACGGAAAGCCTGCCAACCTGAAAAGCGTCAAGGACGCTGTCAACCACAAGCTGGCTTATGTGTCCGAGGATCGGAAGACCTACGGTCTGGTGCTCATCGACAGCATCAAGTTCAACATGACCCTGTCTGCTCTGCGCAACTTCTTCTCCAAAAAGGGCGTTGTGGATCAGACCAAGGAGAACGTTGAGTCTGAGGAGTACCGTCGCCGCATTAACGTCAAGACAACCTCTATCGACCAGACCGTCGGCTCCCTGTCCGGCGGCAATCAGCAGAAGGTAGTTCTGGCCAAGTGGATGATGACCGAGCCGGATGTGCTGATTCTGGACGAGCCAACCCGTGGCATCGACGTGGGCGCAAAGTACGAAATCTACTGCGTCATCAATGAGCTGGCAAAGGCCGGCAAGGCCGTGATCATCATTTCCTCCGAAATGCCTGAGATCATTGGCACCTGTGACCGAACTTACGTCATCAATGAAGGCGAGATCGCCGGTGAGCTCTCCGGCGACCAAATTACCCAGGAGGCCATTATGTCCTGCATCATGGCCCACAACAGAAAGGAAGAGGTTGAAGCGTAATGACACAGAACAAGTCTCTTAAAAAGGCCGGCGCGGGTCTGAAGCAGTATGGCATGATGATCATGCTGATCGTAGTGTATCTGCTGTTCGCAATCATCACCGGCGGCAAAAACCTGACCCCCATGAACATCAATAACCTGATTATGCAGAACGGCTATGTGGTCATTCTGGCTGTTGGTATGCTTCTGTGCGTTCTGACCGGTAACGTTGATCTGGGCGTTGGCTCTGTGGTCGCCTCCTGCGGCGCAGTGGCAGGTACTCTGATTATCGATGGCGGCTGGTCCGCTCCTGCCGCCATGCTGGCCGCTCTGGCTGTGGGTGCCGCTTTTGGTGTGTTTGTCGGCTTCTTTGTTGCCTATGTGGACATCCCGCCCTTTATTGTTACCCTGGCTACCATGCTCATGGGACGCGGCATCTGCTACGTCATCCTGAAGGCACAGACCAAGGGACCCCTGCCTGCCGCTTACAACTGGATCGGCACCGGCTTTCTGCCCACCATCAAGGTTGGCGCCAATGGCGTGGATCTGATCTGCCTGATCGTGGCTGCCGTCTGCTGCGCCCTTCTGATTATCAATGAGCTCAAGGGTCGCAAGACTGCTCAGAAGCACAATCTGCCCGTTGACCCCATGGTTCTGACCGTTGTCAAGCTGGTGGTTCTGCTCACCGTGGTGATCTTCTTTTTCTATAAGCTGGCCTGCTACAACGGTATCCCCGTGGTGCTGGTTCTGATGGCCATCATCGTTGCCATTTACCACTTCATCACCACCAAGACCGTTGCCGGCCGTCAAATCTACGCCATGGGCGGCAATGCCAAGGCCGCCCGGCTGTCCGGTATCAACACCAAGAAGGTCTTCTTCTGGGTCTATGCCAACATGGGTTTCCTGGCCGCTGTTGCCGGTATTGTTCTGTCTGCCCGTAACCAGTCCGCTACCCCCAAGGCAGGCGACGGCTTTGAAATGGACGCCATTGCCTCCTGCTACATCGGCGGTGCTGCGACCTCCGGCGGCATTGGCACCATCATCGGCGCTGTGGTCGGTGCGTTCATCATGGGCATTCTGAACAACGGCATGTCCCTGGCCGGCTATGATACCAACGTGCAGAAGATCGTCAAGGGCTGCGTTTTGCTGGGTGCTGTTACCTTCGATCTGGTCTCCAAGCGGAAGAAGAAGTAATTCCACTGTTCTCCCTCCCGCGCGGGCGGGAGGGAGAAACCGAAAGGCTGCTTTATGAAAGACATACCCAAGCCCCCACAGGCCTCCTTATTGCTTCGCATTCTCGGCGGCGGATATCTTGTGTATCTTGCTTGGGAACTCCGGGGTACCATCAGGGAGAGTCAACTTTTTTTGGCTGCCGTCATTGCCTTCGGACTGGTTGGAGTGCTGCTGGTTTTTTTCAGCCTCCGGGAGCTTATGACCAGCGGCTACTTCCGCAATGAAACGGAAACCCCACCATCTGACGAAAGTGAGGAAGATACCCATGAAGAATACTGAAACCGTACTGGGTCTTGAGCTGGGTTCAACCCGAATCAAGGCCGTTGCCATCGACGAGCACCACAACCCGGTATCCTCCGGGGACTACACCTGGAAAAGCGACTATGTGGACGGTGTCTGGACCTATGACCTGGAGGAGGTCTGGAAGGGTCTGAAGGCCGCCATCGTCGGCGTGGAGCACCGGGAGAACATTGCCGCCATGGGCGTGTCCGCCATGATGCACGGCTACCTGGCCTTCGACGAAAACTGGAACCTGCTGGTGCCCTTCCGCACCTGGCAGAATACCATCACCGCTTCGGCGGCGGCGGAGCTGACAGAGGAATTTGGCTTCAATATCCCTCAGCGTTGGTCCATCGCCCACCTGTATCAGGCAGTGCTGAACGAGGAACCCCATGTGTCTCAGATTCGGCATATCACCACCCTGGCAGGCTACGTCCACTATATGCTCACCGGGGTCAATGCCCTGGGCGTGGGCGAGGCTTCGGGCATGTTCCCCATCGACAGTGCGCATAACTGCTTCAACGAGGAAATGCTCGATAAACTGGAGGCTTTGCTTGCCTCCCGGAACCTGCCCTGGAAGGTTCGGGAGGTTCTGCCTAAGGTTCTGGTTGCCGGTGATTGGGCAGGCAGCCTCACCGCCGAAGGCACGGCCCGGCTGGACAACCTGCTGCCCGTGGGCATTCCCCTGGCACCTGTCGAGGGCGATGCCGGCACGGGCATGACCGCCACCAACGCCGTGGCTCCCAGAACCGGCAACGTGTCCGCCGGTACCTCCATTTTTTCCATGGTGGTGCTGGAAAAGCAGCTGAGCCGGGTCTACGAGGAGATTGACATGGTGACGACTCCTACCGGAAAGCCCGTGGCCATGGTGCACTGCAACAACTGCACCAACGATACCAACGCCTGGGTGAGCGTGCTCAAGGAAACCGCCAACCTGTTCGGTGTCCATCCTTCCACCGGGGAGCTGTACACCAAGCTGTACCGTCACTCCTTGGTGGGCGATGTGGACTGCGGCGGCGTGCAGGTGTGCAACTACATGGCAGGTGAGGGCGTGACCCACATGGACGCAGGTCGTCCTCTGGTTGCCCGCCGGCCGGATTCCCGCTTCACCCTGGCCAACTTCTTCCGGGCTCAGCTCTATTCCACCATGGCCACCCTGAAGATCGGCATGGACATTCTGGCGGAGGAGCAGGTTGCCATCGACAGTCTGACCGGCCACGGCGGCCTGTTCAAGACCCCCATCGTGGGTCAGAAATACATGGCCGCCGCCTGCAACGCCCCCGTGACCTGCATGGAAACCGCCGGTGAGGGCGGCCCCTACGGCATGGCTCTGCTGGCTGCTTACATGCTTCGGAAGGCTCCCGGCGAAACCCTGGAGGACTATCTGAACGCCAGGGTCTATGCCGGTGCCAAGGGCACCACCGTGACACCTGACCCTGCTGATGTGGAGGGCTTCAACCGATACCTGAAGGACTACCGGAATCTGCTGGAGGTAGAGCGTCAGGCGGTCAATTCCCTGTAAGCAGCGGCATCGATTGGTTATTTGAATATCCGGGGGATTGCCGCACACTGGTTTGCAATGACACCCGCAATATAAGATTTAGGAGGAATATAAAATGGCTTATCAATTTTGGTTTGTAGTTGGCTCTCAGAGCCTGTACGGCGAGGAGGTACTGAAGACCGTGGCTCGGCGGGCAGAGGAAATGGCGCAGGAAATGAGCAAGCACCTGCCTTACCCCCTGGTTTACAAGGTCACGGCCATGTCCAATTCCCAGATCGCGGACATCGTGAAGGAGGCCAACTATGACGACTCCTGCGCCGGTATCATCACCTGGTGCCACACCTTCTCTCCCTCCAAAATGTGGATCAACGGCCTGGTGAATCTCCAGAAGCCCTACTGCCACTTTGCCACCCAGTATAACCTGGAGATCCCCAACGAGGAGATCGACATGGACTTCATGAACCTGAACCAGGCTGCCCACGGCGACCGGGAGCACGGCTTCATCGCCGCCCGGCTCCGCCTGCCCCGGAAGGTCATTGCCGGCTACTGGAAGGACGCCGATTGCCTGAAGCGCATCGGCGACTGGATGAAGACCGCCATCGGTGTGGCCGTGTCCAAGACGCTGAAGGTCATGCGCTTCGGCGACAACATGCGGGAAGTGGCTGTCACTGAGGGTGACAAGGTGGAGACGCAGATCAAGCTGGGCTGGCAGGTGAACACCTGGGCCGTGGGTGATCTGGTCAAGGAAATGAACGCCGTCACGGAAGAAGAGATCGACGCGCTGATGGATGTGTACAAGGCCTCCTATGACATCGCTACCGACGACATCGGTGCCATCCGCTACCAGGCCAGAGAAGAGATCGCCATGAAGAAGATGATGGATCGGGAGGGCTGCAAGGCGTTCTCCAATACCTTCCAGGATCTGTACGGCATGGAGCAGCTGCCGGGTCTGGCCTCTCAGCACCTGATGGCGTTAGGCTACGGCTACGGCGGCGAGGGCGACTGGAAGGTAGCCGCCATGACCGCCATTCTGAAGGCCATGGGCGAGAACGGCAACGGTGCTTCTGCCTTCATGGAGGACTATACCTATCACCTGGTGAAGGGTCACCAGTATTCCCTGGGCGCCCACATGCTGGAGGTCTGCCCCAGCGTGGCCGATCCTGCCGTCCGTCCCCGGATCGAGACCCATTTCCTGGGCATCGGCATGAACGAGAAGGATCCTGCCCGTCTGGTCTTCGAGGGCAAGCCCGGCGACGCCATCGTGGTGTCCCTCATTGACATGGGCGGCCGCCTGCGGCTCATCGTCCAGGACATCCACCCGGTCAAGCCCATTATGCCCATGCCCAATCTGCCTGTGGCTCGGGTTATGTGGCAGGCGGAGCCGAACCTGACCACCGGCGTGGAGTGCTGGATCACCGCCGGCGGTGCTCACCACACTGTCCTCAGCTACGATGTCACCGCCGAGCAGATGAAGGACTGGGCCAATATGATGGGCATTGAGTATGTCCACATTGGCAAGGACACCACTGTGGAGAGCCTGGAGAAGGAGCTGTTCCTGAACGACATGGCCTGGAAGCTGAAGTAACCGCAATGGGCGTGCCCGCCGGGCACGCCCACTTTGAAAGGAAGAAGAATATGCTGGAAGAACTGAAGAAAAAGGTTTATGATGCCAATATGGAGCTGCCCCGGCGGAATCTCGTCACCTACACCTGGGGCAACGTCTCCGGCATCGACCGGGAGAAGGGCCTGATGGTCATCAAGCCCAGCGGCGTGGAGTACGACGAGCTGACCCCGGAAAGGATGGTGGTGGTGGATCTGAACGGCAATATCGTGGAGGGCGACCTGAACCCCAGCAGCGATACCAAGACCCACATCGAGCTTTACAAGGCCTTCCCCCAGCTGGGGGGCATTGTCCACACCCACAGCCCCTACGCCGTGGGCTGGGCGCAGGCCGGGGAGGACATTCCCTGCTACGGAACCACTCAGGCCGACTACTATTACGGCCCCATTCCCTGCGCCCGGCACCTGACCCAGGAGGAGCTGGACGAGGATTATGAGAAGGGCACCGGCACCGTGATCATCGAGACCTTCCGGCAGCGGAACATCGATCCCATGGCCGTGCCTGCCGTCATCTGCCACAGCCATGGCCCCTTCACCTGGGGCAGGGATCCGGCGCAGGCGGTGTATCATGCGGTGGTGCTGGAGGAGGTGGCCAAGATGGCCATTTACACCCGGCTGGTCAAGCCCGATGCGGCTCCCGCGCCCCAGAGAATTCTGGACAAGCACTATCTGCGCAAGCACGGCCCCAACGCCTACTATGGCCAGAAGAAATAAAGGTTGTCCCCGGCACCGCTTTGGTGCCGGGGAGATTTCTTCCGATTGACGAAAGACGGCTCCTCGTGATACAATGGGGCAAAAGGAGGCGATCCCATGCCCCAGACACAGACAAAATTCGGCCTCACCGGCAACCAGCTGAAGCTCATTGCGCTGATCACCATGACCGTTGACCATATCGGTATGCTGCTTCTGCCGAGGCTCATGATCCTGCGGATCATTGGCAGAATCGCCATGCCCCTGTACGCTTACATGATTGCCGAGGGCTGCCGGTATACCCACGATTGGCGGCGGTATTTCCTCCGGCTGGCAGGGCTGGCTCTGGTGTGCCAGATGGCGTATTATTTTGCCGATCACTCCCTGTATCAGTGCATACTTGTGACTTTCTCTATGTCTGTGGTGTGCATCCGTGCCATTGATATCGCCCAGCGGAAGGGCAGCCCGGGGTGGCTGCTGGCGGCGGCAGCTGCGCTTCTTGGGGCAGGGGCTGCCTGTGAGGTGCTGCCCCGGTGGATTTCCGGCTTTGGAGTGGATTACGGCTTTTTCGGGGTATTTCTGCCTGTAATTCTCTATTATTTCGGGAAAAAGGGCATTGTGCCGGGAATGCTCCTGCTGTGCCTGTCCATCGGCGGAGCGCAATGGTGGGCATTGGCCGCGGTGCCGCTGATGCTTCTCTATAACGGCCGGCGGGGCAGCCGCTCCCTGGGCTGGGTATTCTACCTCTATTACCCGCTGCACCTGGCGGTGCTGTATGGGATTGCGCTGCTGCTGCAATCGGTTAAAATTTAGGTTGATTTTATCCTAATATTTGCGTATAATAAAGAAAAGGAGGTATGCGTATGAACATCGATACCAATACCATCGTGCCGATTTCCGTTGCCAACCAGAATTTTTCCAAGGTTGCCCGGCTGGTTGACCAATACGGCTCGGCAGTTATCATGAAAAACAATGCGCCCCGGTATATCATTTATGCGTTTCATCAGGCGGACACCATGCAGGCGGCGGCAGATGAGGATGTGCTTGCTTCCTCCGCCAAGCTCATACGCCGCAACGAGCACGTCTATGAGGAGCTGGCCAAATGAAGGTGCTGAGCAAGCACCAGGTCAGGATGCTCCACACTGCATTGATGGCTCGGTCCGGCGGGATCGACGGACTCCGGGACGAGGGATTGCTGGATTCCGCTGTCAACACACCCCTGCAAACCTTTGGCGGTCAGGCACTTTATCCGTCCCTTTTTGGAGAAAGCGGCGCGGCTGGGCTGCGGCCTGATTCACAACCATCCTTTTCTGGATGACAATAAGCGGATTGGAACCCACGCCATGCTGGTGTTCCTGGACATCAACGGCATTTCCCTTTCCTATACGGATG
>ERZ808262.120-NODE-120-length-59926-cov-17.760502_pt1 | contig 59926 bp, 43 predicted proteins | sample MGYA00520895_ERZ808262 | MGnify/ENA primary metagenome ERZ808262 (study PRJEB31516, sample SAMN03275588) | gut metagenome | biome: mammalia-associated habitat; material: feces | host: Papio cynocephalus | place: Kenya | collected 2012-08-02 ...
TTTAATAGCTAAGGTAACTAAATTATAAGTTCCTAAGTAATTAGTTTTATAAAATAAATCCGGATTTATAAATGATTTATCAACATTTGTTTCTGCAGCAAAATTAATAATGATATCTATTTTATAATTTTTTAAAATAGAATCTACTAGTTTATTATCTACAATATCACCTTTTATAAAAGTAAAATTTTTGAATTTATATAAATCTTTAATGTAATTAAAATTACTAGCGTAAGTTAATTTATCTAAACAAATATAATGATTTTTATTTTTAGGTACATACATTTTTAAATAGTTTGAACCGATAAATCCTGCTCCACCTGTTAATAAGATATTCATATTCATATTTTATCAAAATTTTAATATTTATATTTTAAATTCAATATTTAATATTTAACAAAAAGATACACTAGAATTTTTATAAAAAGAATGTTAAAATAAACTAAATTTAAGTGATACCTAGTTAATGGGAAATACTTAATTAAGTAGAAAGGATTTTAAAAAATGAAAAAGTGGTTTAACAGTTTACCAAGATTAGTTCAAATGCTTTTACTTCTCATTCCTTTTGTAAATTGGATTGTTGAATTATTAGTTAGATGGTCTGATGTTTTAGATGATCATAAGCTTTCTAGTTTAGTCTTAGCTCTTATCGTTACTATCTTTGGTATGGTATTTGGATGGTTAGATTTCTTCTGGTGCTTATTCTTTAATCATCTTATTGGTGCAAAGTAAAAATTAATTTATTAATCTTTTTAAGGCTATTAAGAATTATCTTTTTAGCCTTTTTGTTTTCTTTAAATATCCTTAAATCTTTTTATATGTTAATATATTTTGGTAATTTATACTTTTTAAATATTTTATTTTTAATATTTTAAATATGTTAGGAGGATAAAATGAAAAAAATTGCAATTTTAGTTATTTCACATAAGCCTTGTAAAATTCCTAATTCATCTATTTATTATCCAATTGAAGTTAATGCTGATGCTCATAAGCAACCTATTTTTAAATATAGAGATAATACAGGCGATAACATTTCTTCTAAAAATCCTAACTATTGTGAATTAAGTGGGCTATATTGGGCGTATAAGAATTTCTTTAATGATTTTGATATTGTTGGCTTAGTTCATTATAGGAGATTTTTTGTTAAGAATAATTTTTGCTTTAGAAAAAATTTAAGAAATATTATTGATGAGAAAACTATTTTAAAAATTTTATCAAAAAAGGATTTTATTTTACCTAAAAAAAGACATTATTATATAGAAACTAATTATTCACATTATATTCATGCCCATAAAAAAGAAGCTCTTGATTTAGCTGGCGAAATTATAAAAAAAGATTATCCTCAATATTATTCTTCTTTTGAAAAAGTAATGAATAAACGTTCTGGGCATTATTTTAATATGTTTATTACTAGAAAAGAATTGGCTATTAAATATTGCGATTGGATGTTTGATATTTTATTTAAATTAGAAAAGCAAATAGATTTAAATAATTATAAAGGAAATGAAGCTAGAGTTTTTGGCTTTGTTTCAGAGCTTTTAATGGATACTTTTATTTACGCTAATAATTTATCATATAAAAATCAAAAATATTTGTTTATGGAAAAACAAAATTGGTTTAAAAAAGGGTTTAACTTTATTAAAAGGAGATTTAGTAAATAAAAATTAAATCATTTTATAATTTAATATGAATATAACATATGTTTTTTGATACTATAATAACTTTTATAATGCTGTAAAAACAATTTAAAGTATTTTATATTAAATTGTTAATCGATATTGTTTAGATTCGAAAGTTATCACAATAGATTATGGACATACATAGTTAGATAATTTTTTACTAAAATTAGGTTATTCAATTCAAAACAAGACTTTCTTTATAACAAATTATTTTAACTACAAATTATAATATTTGCTATGTGATTTTTGCTTTTGCAATACTTAAATATAAATTTAATTATTTTTCAGTTACTCATTCTCTTATTATTAGCTTAAAAAATAAATTAGTTTTTTAATTGTTATTTATTTTTATTTTCAACAGGTTTTTCTTCGTTGTTTTTTTCTATATCTTGCTTGTTTTTATTGTATCCATAACAAGCAAAAGATAAAGAAGATATTACAAAAGCTAAAAAGAGGAATCCTATAGCTCCTAACATAGGAGAAATGTCTCCTTCTATATTAATTAAAGCAATACTATCATATTTAATCGTTGTTGCATATTCTTCAAAGCAATAGTACATAGATTGATTTAGATATTCAGTATCCTGAATGAATGTATCAGCCATGGCATCAATTTTTGTGTCAAATTCTTTTAATTTTGTTAACCACTCTTCAGTAGGATTTTCTAAGTTTTGTATCATTCCGGTTAAATCATTATTAGAATCTTCAGGATCTAAAACTGTAAATGAAATGTTTTTATTGGTATCAGTTGTCTCATTTACTTTGTATCCAATTGCCTCTAATTCTTTTTTAGTTTTGTTATAATTACTTTTAGCTTCTAATAAAGCATCTAATAATTTAGTTGTATCAGTTGTTTGAGAATTAGATGAATTAATAATATTTGTATAAAAATTTATTAAATCAACATACTGTTCTAATGCTTCTTTAAGGGATTCAGCTTCATCTTTTAAATTATCAATGGTTTTAGTATTTTCTTCTGCATTTTCGCTATATCTAATAAAGTTAAATTTATCAAAACTAAGTTTTAAATTGCTGAGATCTTTTTTAGTAGTTTGAGATAATTCATAAGTTTTTTCAGCAATAGTATTGCCGTCTTCATTAATTACAGTATTTGAATTATATTCTTCAGCGAGTTTATCATAATTTGTAATGATATTATCATATTGAGCACTCATAAAATTTAAAATTTTATCGTAATTATAATTTATTAGTTTTTCTTTAGAGGGGACTAAATTTGATATTTTATAGTTTTTAGCTTTAGCATTTGCTAAATTAGTGAAATTTTTTATTAAAGTATCAACAAAGACTTTAGCAGTTTCTTCATTATTAAAAGGTTTTAAATTACATTTTAAAGTAAAATAAAGGTCTTCAGGATTGGTTCCTTCTTTATATGAAATACTTAAAGAGTTATCTTTAACTAATTTTTCATAAGAAACTTTTAAAAGTGTATCATTGCTTTTTAAAGTGGTTTTAATTAATCCGGATGAAATAATATCTAGTGGTGAAAAAGCAGAGCCATCTAAATAAGTGATTTGATATGTTTGTTTGACTGTTCCATCAGTTGTCTTTTGAGCAACAGATGTTTTATTTAATGGCAATGTAAGTTTAAAAGAAGTTGAAAAATGTTCTAAGTTAGGATTAACACCTAGACTAACAGCTAAGTAACCACCAATCATAGAAACTAATGAGATGCCTAAAATCCAATATTTGTAGACATTAGTAAAATGAAAATAAGTTGACCATTTAAATGAATTTTCTTTTGATAGAGATTCATCATAATCTTTAATTATTATTGTTTGTTCATTTTTGGAGTCCATATTTACCTCTTTTAATCATAAAATATTTTATCAAAATATTTTTATTAATTAAAGTTTCAAATATGTTGCATGTATTTAGAATATTTATCTAGTGATGACCATAATTATTATGTTGCTGAATTTCATAGTTTGACTAAGATTTTAAAAACTAACTCACAAATTTTAGATATTAAACAATTTATAGGGTTTTGCCGAAATATTGATTTGAAAACAAGTGTTTATAAAAAAATGAAATTAAATTTCAAAGATAAAATTAAAAAAGTGTTAATTAAATTTAAGCAATTTAGAGTACTTTATTATCTTTTTAGATTACGTCGATAAATTTCTTATTATTAATAAAAAAGTATAAACATCTTTGTTAATAATTTTTATAAACTACTTAGTTAATAAATATACATGATAAAATTAATGGGTATGAATATTGATTTAAGTGGTTTTGAACTTAAAAAGTTTAATATTAATAATTTTAGTGATTTATATTTAGCATTAGGACAACTAATGATTTTAAATATGGATTTGGAAGAAAAATATAAATTATTGGCATCTTTTTTAAATTTAAATTGTCAATATCAAGAAGCTCCTATTGGTTCTGTTAATTCAATGTTAAGAAAGTCAAAGTTAATTTCTAATGAAACATTTAAAAATTTAAAATTAGTAATTAGTTATCGAAATAGCTTGATTCATCATCATATTGTGCATGAAAATGTAAATAATGGAGAAATTGATTTTAAAAATATTGAATATAAGTTAAATTTAGCTTGTTTTTTGTTTAATGAAGCTATTGATTTAATAAATAACTTGTATAATAGAAAAAATGAAGACAATGTAAAAATAGGTGAAATACCAACTATTTTTAATGTAAGGAAGTTTAAAAACATTTTAAAAGAAAAGGAGCTGTTTATATATGATTGAAATTTTGCTTAAAATTTTTGTACCAAATTATAAAAATGTTAAGAATAATAAAGTAAGAACTAGTTATGGTATTTTGGGTTCTAGTATTGGCTTTATTTCTAATCTTATTTTAGTAGTAATGAAGCTAATTATCGGTTTTATTACTTTAAATGTTTCAATTATTGCTGATGCTATTAATAACTTATCTGATTTTTTTAATTGTATTTTAAATATAGTCGGATGTAGATTAGCTGGTAAGCCAGCTGATAAGGAACATCCTTATGGTCATGAAAGAATTGAATATATTATTTCTTTAATTATTTCAGTAGTTATTATGGCTTTAGCTATTAATATTATTTATCAAGGGGTAATGAATATTATTAATCCTGGAGAAAAATTAAATAGTTTTCCTCTTGCTTCATTTATTATTTTGGTTGTAGCTGCTTTTGTTAAATTGTTTCAATCACTTTGTTATTATGCTTTAGGTAAAAGAATTTCTTCTATTAGTTTAATGGCTTTAGGGGCGGATGCCAGAAATGATATTATTTCTACTATTGGTGTTATTATTGGCTTAGTAATTTCATACTATACTGGGTTTACTCAAGTTGATGGTATTATAGCTATTTTGGTTGGTTTATTTATTCTTTATAGTGGTTTTTCTTTATTGAAGGAAACTAGTGATATTTTAATAGGTGAAAAGCCTAGTGATGAGTTAGTCAATAAATTAGTTAAATTAGTTAAAGCTCATAAAGGGGTTTTAGGAATCCATGATTTAGAGATTCATTCTTATGGACCAGATAAGATTTTTGCTTCTATCCATGTTGAAGTAGATGGTGATGTTAATGTTTTTGCTAGTCATGAAATGATAGATGGAATTGAAAAAGAGGTTAATGCAAAATTAGGAGTTAATTTAGTGGTTCATATGGATCCAATTAATGTTCATGATCCTGAGTTAGCTAAGGTAAAAGCTAGTTTAACAAGCATTGTTAAAGACATTTCTAATAAGCTTTCTTTTCATGATTTAAGACTTGTAAATGGCAAGAATTGTACGAATGTTATTTTTGACTTAGTAATTCCTAATGATTTAAAGAATAATGAAAAAAGCATTATTGCAAAAGTAACAAAAGGGATAAAGTCAGTTAATCAAAAATATAATCCTAAAATTACTATTGATGAAGAATATACTTTAATCTCAAATGAGAATGATTAATTTAATTAAGTAAGGAGAATTAAAATGAATTATACAGAAAAAGAAATTAAAAGTGGTTTTGCTAGTTTTCATAAGTTGGTTTTAGCAAATAAGGATAAAATATTTGAACTTGAAATGCCTTTAGGGGATGTAATATTAGTAAAATATGACCTAGATTTTGAGGATGATTCTTATTCTACTGATCAACTAATTTTAAAAGAGGAGGATGTTGAAAATTTTTATACTATTTCATTTGAAGTTGTTAAGGTTGTGGAAAATATGTCAAAAAGTTATAAAGAAGGGGAATATATTTTAATAAATCAGTTTAATACTCCTGCTTCTTATAAAATTATTTAATAGTAAATTTATACTTAATTTAACAAAAAGGTTAATATTGGTTATAATAAAAAAGCTTAGAAAAAGGAAAAAAATAATATGAATGAAATTAAAGTTAAACTTACTGATCAAGAATTAGCAAGACGTAATAAGTTAGAAAAATATGTGGAATTAGGAGTTAATCCTTTTGGACAACGTTTTGAAGTTACTGATTCTACTAAAGCTGTAAAAGAAAAATATGGAAATATTGAACATGATGTTTTAGCTACATCTACTGATAAAGTTACTTTAGCTGGACGTATTATGTTATTAAGAAAGATGGGTAAAGCCGCATTTTTTAATATTCAAGATAAATACGGGAAAATCCAATGCTATATTAATTTACAAAATGTTGGGGAAGATAATTATAAAATTTTTAAGCTTTCTGATGTTGGTGATATTGTAGGTGTTTGTGGAAGTCCGATGAAGACTCAAACTGGTGAACTTACTATTAAAGTTACTCATTTTACTCACTTAGTAAAAGCATTAAAACCATTACCTGAGAAATTCCATGGTTTAACTGATGTAGAAGAAAGATATAGAAAGAGATATCTTGATTTAATTATGAATGAAGATGCTAAGAGAATAGCATTTTTAAGACCAGCAATTATTCGTGAAATTCAACGTTTTTTAGATAATAAAGGTTTTGTTGAAGTTGAAACTAGTATGTTACAACCTATTTTAGGTGGTGCTTCTGCTAAACCTTTTATTACTCATTATAATGCTTTAAATAAGGATTTTTATTTAAGAATTGCTACTGAATTAGCATTAAAGAAACTTTTAGTAGGTGGCATGGAAAGAGTTTATGAAATTGGTAGACAATTTAGAAACGAAGGTATTGATTTAACTCATAGTCCTGAATTTACTTCAATGGAAGTCTATCAAGCTTATGGTGATCTTTCTGACATGATTCAATTAGCAGAGGATTTAGTTAGAGATTTAGCTTTAAAAGTTGTTCATTCTACTAAGTTACATTGGTTAGGTTATGATATTGATGTTGGACCTGAATTCAAAAAAGCCAGTATGTGTGATTTAATTAAAGAAAAAACTGGTATTGATTTTGTTCAAGTTCATTCTGATGAAGAAGCTTTAGCTTTAGCTAAGAAATATCAAGTTGAAGTCGAACCTCATTTTAAATATGGACATATTGTTAATGCTTTCTTTGAAAAGTTTGTCGAAGAAACTTTGGTTCAACCTACTATAGTTTATGGTCATCCTATTGAAATAACTCCATTAGCTAGAAAGAATGATAAAGATCCACGCTTTACTGAGCGTTTTGAACTTTATATTGCCTGCAAAGAATTTTGCAATGCTTATACAGAATTAAATGATCCAATTGATCAAAAAGAAAGATTCATTAACCAAATGAAAGAAAGAGAAGCAGGTAATGATGAAGCTAATGAAATAGATTACAATTTCCTTGATGCTTTAGAGTATGGTTTACCTCCAACTGGTGGTATTGGCTTTGGTATTGATAGACTTATTATGTTACTTGCTGGTGTTGATTCTATAAGAGAAGTCTTACTTTTCCCAACCATGAGAGATCGTGGAGATAATAAAGAAAAGGATGAAAAAAACACTGATGAATCTCACAAGTAAAGTTAAATTAGAAAATGGTATTTTAACTTTAAGTCTTTTTAATGAAGAACAAATAGAAGTTGGTTATATTCAAGGGAAGCTTTTATCTGATAGATTAAATTTGGAACACACTATTGTTAATGAAAATTTTCAAGGATTAGGACTTGGTTCTAAATTAGTTGAATTAGCCTTAGAATATGCTAAGATTCATCAACTTAAATTAGTACCAATATGTTCCTATACTAAAAAATATTTTACTAAGCATCCTGAATATAAAAATCTTTTAATAAACCTAGATTAAGTTCTAGGTTTTTTTATAATTGTTTTAATGTTTATATATGAGTTAAAATAATTTTATGCAAGACAATTTAACTTATTCTTTATGTGATCCTCAAAATAAAAAGCAAAGAATTTGGGAATTGGATTTTATTAGAGGTTTTTTGATTTTTTTAATGCTCATAGATCATTTTGTATTTGCCATGTATGATATTGTTCCTTCATTTTTTTCTTCTTTTGCTATTGAAAAGACATGGTTAAATTATGTTATTAAATTTGGTGATTATTATTGGAATGCCAATTGGAGAATAGTTATTAGGCAGATTTCTTTATTTGGTTTTTTTACTGTATGTGGTGTTTGCACTCATTTTTCTAAGTCAAATTTTAAAAGAGGGTGTCAATTGTTATTTTTAGGTTTATTTATTTCTATTTTTTCTATTATTCTAAGTAATGAATCTTTATATGGCTTTTTAGAAAGTTTTAATTTAGGTACTTTTTTTGTTGTTTATTCTTTGTTTACTTGTTATGGTGTTTGTCTTTTAATGTATGAATTATTTAAATTTATATATTTTTTATTTTTTAAGAATGAGTATTATTTTTCTTTTGTTTGTTTGTTTTTTTCTATTTTAGTTATTTTTTTATGTGTTTATTTTAAAATTGATTTTTATGATACTAATTTAGTTTATTATGAATATGTTAGTTTTTTTGATGGCTTTTTTATGTTAAAGGTTCCTTCTTCTCAAATGGATTATTTTCCAATTATTCCTTATATTATCTATGTTTTTTTAGGGGCTTTTATTGGTGGAGCGCTTTATAAGGATCGAAAATCGTTAATTATTAAGAAAGATAATTATTTTAGTAAAAAGTTTTCAAAACCAATTTTGTTTATTGGTCATTATTCTATTTTCTTTTATTTATTTCAACAGGTGCCGTTTATTATTTTTTGGTATTTAGTATATTATTTTACATTGAAAGGAATTTAATATGGAAACAAAATGTGGACTTTATCATTGCTTAAAAAACACTTATTTTTCTACTCCGAATGCTAATTGTTTATATTATTTAAATAGATATTTTACATATCAGGAAGTTATTAATAAGGTTAATAAGTTAGCTAGTGGTTTAATTAAGTTAGGTATTAAGAAAGGTGAAGCTGTTACTGTTTGTTTACCTAATATTCCTGAAGCTGTTTATTTACTTTATGCTATTAATCAAATTGGTGCTATTAATAACTTAGTTCATCCTTTGATGAGACATGATCAACTTTTAGAAATTATGAATAAGGTAAAGTCTAAGTTTTTGTTTTGTTTAGATCAAAATTATAGTCAATTTAAGGATTTTAAAGAATTAAATATAAAAGTTATTACTTGTTCTCCAGTTGATGAATTTTCTTTTATTACTAAAGCTGTATATAAGAAACAAAATAAAGAGAAATTAAAAGATTTTAAAGATGGACATTTAGTTTTTACAGATTTATTAAAGTATGGTTCTACTATTAAAGAAGTAAAAACATGTTTTGAAGATGCAGTATATCTTCATTCTGGTGGGACTACAGGTAAGGCTAAAACTATTGCTTTATCTTCCTATGCTATTAATATTTTATGTGCTCAGGCCCCTTTTATTTTAAAAAGAAAGCAGTTTAGAGATCTACATATGATGGCTGTTTTACCAATGTTTCATGGTTTTGGTTTATGTATGGGTGTTCATATTGTTTTGGCTAATGGGGCTATTTCTACATTGATTCCGAAATTTTCTTCTAATTTGGTTTGTAAATATCTTTCTAAAGGTAAAATTAATTATATGATTGGTATTCCTGTTTTATATGAAGCTTTACTTAATAATGAGAAATTTTCAAAGAAAAATTTACAAGACTTATTTATTTGTTTTGTTGGTGGTGATTCTGTTACTACTTCTTTATTAGAGCGTTTTAATAAGTTTATGAAAGATAATAATTCACCTTGTCATTTATATCAAGGATATGGACTTACTGAAACTGTTACTGTTTGTAATGTTAATACTGATACTGATTGTAATATAGAATCTGTTGGTAAGTGTTTACCCCATATGGAGGCTAAAATTGTTGATTTAAATACTGGTAGAGATTTAGAAAATTATAAGGCTGGTGAAATATATTTAAGTGGTGAATCTTTAATGAATGGATATCGTTTTGATACTGACTTAAGTGATCCGCTTGTTTTAGATTCTTTTGGTAAAAAATGGTTAAAGACTGGTGATTATGGTTATTTAGATGAAAATAATTATTTACATTTTATTCAAAGATTAAAACGTATTATTAAAGTTAATGGGATTAATGTTTTTCCTTCTGAAGTTGAAAATCTTATGACTTCTTTACCAGAGATTTTTCAAGCTGCTGCTATTGGGAAAGAAGATGAAAAGTTTGGAAATATGTTGTATTTATATATTGTTAAAAACAAAAAACTTGCTTTTAAATATACAACTGATGAATTAAATAGTTTAATTAAAGAAAAATTAGGTGTTTATTCTCAGCCTAAAAAGATTATTTTTGTTGATAGTTTACCTCAAACATTAATTGGTAAAATTGATTATGTAAAGATTTCTAAATGGGAGGATTAGTAATGGAAGATCAAAGAATTAATAGTTTAACTAAACATAATTTGAAGTCTTTTTCAAAAAGTGGATTTCTAGGTTTCTTAATTGGTTTAGCAGTTATTGTTCCTGGTATTTCTGGGGCTACTATTTCAATTATTTTTAAGCTTTATGATAAGTTAATTTTTGCTTTTTCAATTTTGTTTAAGCATTTTTTTAAGGCAATTTGTTGGTTAATCCCTTTGGCGCTAGGGGCTATTATAGGGATTTTAGTTGGATATTTAGGGGTAAAAGAAGCTTTAAATTATATTCCTTTTGCTATTGTTTGCTTGTTTGCTGGTTTGATGTTAGGGGCTTTTAAAGTGGTTTTTAAGGAAATTAAAGGTCAAAAAGTTACTTCTTTAAGAGTTGTTTTGTTTGTTTTAGGTTTAATTTTACCTATTTTATGTTCAGTGTTATCTGTTTTATTTAACCATAATGTTTCAATGTCATTTTTTGATAATTTGTCTTGGTATTATTATATTATTTTCTTTTTTGTTGGCATTGTGATTTCTTTAACTCAGCTTGTTCCTGGTTTATCTGCTTCGGCTTTTTTGATGATGATTGGATATTTTTCTATTTTAATTAATGGTTTAGGTCATGATTCTAATGGACAATTTTATTGGATTAGTAATCCTAAAATAATTGGTATTTATGTTTGTTTATTGCTCGGCTTTTTATTAGGATTGATTTTGTTTGCTAAAGGGCTTGATGTTTTGTTTACTAAGGCCAAAGCTACTTCATATTTTATGATTGTTGGTCTTTCTTTAGGTAGTATTATTACTATGTTTTATAATCCTGAAATTAATTTAACTTATCAAAGGTGGTTAGGTGAAAATAATTCATCTACTGCTTTAAGTATGCCTATTGATTTGTCTATTGGTATTGTTTTATTTATTGTTGGTTTTATAGTTTCTTTTAGTTTAGTTATTTATCAAGAGAAAAACGAAAGAAAAGCTATTTCGATTAAAAACAATTAATTTGTGATATACTTATAAAAATTTTTAATGGAAGGGGTAAATATGTTACTATCAAAAAATATTGCTTTAGAAGTAATAAATAACTGTTTATTAACAGGTGCTGATTTTGCTGAAATTTATGTTCAGAGAAAGTTTTCACATAATTTAGCATTATCACATAAAAGAGTAGATACTTGTGTTTCTAGTTTAACTTATGGGGCTTCAATAAGAATAATGTTAGGAACTAAATGTGTTTTTGGATATACTCAAGATGTTTCTAAAAAAGGTTTACTAGATTTGGCTGATCGTTTAAAAGGTTCTTTTAATGGTAAACAAGAAATTAATTTAGCTGAATTTAGTAAAGTTAAGGTTGGTAAAAAGCATCAGCCTTTAAAGCCACATGATTCTTTAACTAATGAACAAAAAATTGCTTATTTAAAGCAAGGGGAACAAGCGATTTATGCAGTTTCTCCTTTAATTATTAACGCTACTTGTGCTTTAGTTGAATGGGATGAAGAAATTGAAGTATTTAATTCTAAAGGTGCTCATGTTTCTGATAAAAGAACAAGAACTAGATTAGCTGTTTCTGCAGTTGCTGGTAAGAATAATGAGTTTCAATCAGCTTTTGAAGGTCCTGGTGGTTCTGTTGGTTTGGAATTATTAGATTCTGTAGATATTGTAGCTACTGGTAAAAAAGTGGCTGAAACTGCTTTAAAGCTATTATCTGCTCCAGAATGTCCTTCTGGAAAAATGACTGTTATTATTGGTAATAAGTTTGGTGGAGTTTTATTCCATGAAGCTTGTGGTCATCCACTTGAAGGTGTTGCTATTTCACATAAGACCAGTGTTTTTTCTGATAAATTAGGTCAACAAATTGCTTCTAAGGAAGTTACTGCTATTGATGATGGAACTATTGATCATGGTTGGGGTTCTTCTAATTTTGATGATGAAGGTGAAGTTACTACTAAAAATGTTTTGATTAAAGATGGTATTTTAACTTCTTTTATGATGGATAATTTTGAAGGTAGAAGAATGAATAGAGTATCTACTGGGGCTTGTAGAAGACAATCTTATAAGTATTTACCTACTACTAGAATGACTAATACTTATATTGCTAATGGTAAATATAGTGTAGAAGATATGATCAAAGCTACAAAGTTTGGTTTATATTGTGTTTCTTTTAATGGTGGTAGTGTTGATCCTTCTACTGATAAGTTTAATTTTACTGCTTCGGAAGCTTATATTATTAAAGATGGAAAAATTGATCATTTAGTTAAAGATGCTTCATTAGTAGGTTATGGATATGAAGTCTTAAAAAATATTGATATGGTTGGTAATGATTTAGGACGTGGACAAGGTATGTGTGGAGCCGCTTCTGGTTCTATTCCAGTTGATGTTGGTCAGCCAACTTTAAGAGTTCAAAATATTACTGTTGGTGGTAGAGGAGGTAAGGTTAATGCTTAATTTTAAGAAATTATTTTTAAAAGCTAAAGAAGAAAATTTAGAGCCTTTTGAAGTTACTAGTAAATCTGCTTTAAGTCTTTCTATTAGTTTATTTAATGATGAGGTAGAAAATTTAACTTCTTCTACTGATGGTGGAATTTATGCGCGTGGTTTATATAAGGATCAATTAGGTTCTTTTAGTTCTGATAAGGCTGATAATAGTGAGATTGATTTTATTGTTAATCAAGTCTTAGAAAATGCTAAATATGGTATTAAAGGGGAACCTGAGCTTTTTTTAAAACCTGGTTTAAAATACCAAAGAGTTCATACTTATTTTAAAGGCTTAGAAAATATTACTTCTGAATTATTAGTTTCTTTAGGACAAAAAATTTATAAATTAGCAAAAGAATTAGATAGTAGGATTGATGTTGTTCAAACTAGCTTAGAATATTCTTCTACTATAGAGACTGCTCAAAATTCTAATGGTTTAAAATTAAAAGATAAATCTAATAGATTAGTAATTACCACTTCTTTACAAGCTAAAGATGGTAAGGAAATTCAATCTGGTTTTAATTATGCTTTTGTTACTGATTTAAATAAATTAAACTATGAAGAATTTACTAAAGAAGCTGTAAGAAAAACTGTTAGTCAATTTAATGGAATTGAAGTTTCTTCTAATAAATATAATGTGTTACTTAATAATGAATCAGCGGCAATTTTACTTTCTATTTTATTAGATCAAACTTCTGCATATTCTGTTAAGAATCACCTTTCATTATTTGAAAATAAAGTTGGTCAACAAGTATTGTCTAAAAAGTTAACTATTTTGGATGCTCCTCATTCAAAGACTTTATTTGATACTTCTTTTGATGATGATTTATATCCTACATCTAATAAAGTTGTTGTGGATAAAGGTGTTTTAAAAACTTATTTATATGATTTACAAACAGCTAAAGAGTTTAATACTACTACAACCGGAAATGGCACTTCTGAAGGTGGTAAAGTGGTTCCTGCTTTTAATTTCATGGTAATTAAAAAAGGAAGACTTTCTTTTGAAGAATTGGTAAAGAAAGTTAATAATGGTATTTATATTACTTCATTAGAAGGTATTGGCACTGGTATTAATTCTCAATCTGGTGATTATTCTTTACAGGCTTCAGGTTATTTAATTGAAGATGGCAAAATTAGTAAGCCTATTCCTTTAATGACTGCTTCAGGTAATTTATTAAAAGATTTTAATAAGGTAGAAGCAGTAGGCTCTGATAGTAAATTAACTTATTATGGTGTTAATTCGCCTTCTATTATTTTAAGAAAGATTTCAGTTTCAGGTAAATAGTAAATAAGAGGATGGTAGATTATAGTTCTATTTCATCCTCTTTTTATTGGTTTTAAATAAATGATTTTGATTTCTTAAGTTTTATATAATGTATTTTAGTTAAAATGTTTTTTTAAAATAATTTTTTGTAATTTTTAAATTTATATATAAAAATTAAAATTTTGTAAAAAAACACTTGCACAAATTTTTAAAAATGTTATAATTTCATTAATCTTATTAAAAGGGGATTGAAAGGTTATATCAAATTATGAAACGAAAAAAGTTTTTTACGTTGCTTTTTCTTTTACCTATTTTTTTAGTAGGTTGTGATGAAAAAGTAAGCAGTGCTATTTCTTACGACATTTCTTCAGCAAGTAATACTGTTACAAGTTCTAGTTCTTCTGAGGAAATATCTAGTTCTGAAACTAATCATGGTGATAGTTCTAGTTCTACTAGTGGCACTTCTGAGGGTGAGGATGTAGGTTCTATTGATCCTGCTAATTCACCATGGAATGAAGAAATTACTAAAAAGATGATGGAAGTTTTAGGTGGTAATGTTATTCCTTATATTGATTTAGGTAAAGGTAATATTGATGTTGAAACTAATATTAATGATGAGGACGATAATTATCGTTCTTCTTTGTTTTTGACTGGTGGTAAGTTCTTATCTAGCTCTTTACAAAACGCTATTACTGAATATGAAAAACATAAATGGGAAGTAGTTAATATTAATGATGGTTTTTATGCTAAAAACACTAAGTTAAATTTAAGTGTTATTGCTAAACCAAATTCTTCTAATTTAATTACTTTACAAGCGTGGTATAGTGAGCCATTTGATCCAACAACTGTTACTGATTGGGATGAGGTTACTAAAGCTAAAATTAAAGAATATTTTGGTGTCTTTGAAGTGCCATTTGTTTATTTAGGAACTAAAGATTATAAAGTAGCTTATTCTGAAATAGAAGGTCTAATGATTGTTACTGGTGGACTTTTTGATGATAAAGTTTACGACGTATTTAAAAAGACTTATGAATCAAAAGGTTTTGAAGTAGGTACTAAAGAAGATGATGTTACTACACTTATTGCTAAGAAAAAATATGGTGAATCAGAATTATCTGTTACCCTTTATAAGGAAAATAATAAAGCCAAAATTAATGTTAGCATCAATGAAGCTTTTGATGCTAATAACCAAACTAGTTGGCCAACTGCAGTAAATAAGGAACTTGGTGTTGTTCTTAATAATGAAACCTTCCCATATATTTATTTAGGCACTACATATCCTGTTGTTGACACTTCAGCAACTAATTTTCGTCAGTTAGTTGTTAAAGGTAAAATTTGGAATGATTCTATTATTACTAGTGTTAAAGCTAAATTAACTGATCCTTTAGTTGGATGGACTGTTGATGCTGATAGTGAAACTGATAGCAGTATTTCTTTAAGTAAAGTTACAGATTCATCTACTTTTCATGTTACTGTAGAAAAGGTTAAAGGCTTAGTAACTGCTGATGTAGATAGTCCTAAAATGACTATTAAAAAGATTGAAAAGTATGATTCAAGTAAAGCTACAGACTATACCCAAGGGGTGAAAGATGGATTTAAAAAGGCTTTTAATGAAGATATTTCTAATGTCTTAAAATTTGTTTATTTAGGAACAGTTTCTCCTGTGTTTAGTTCAGCTAGTACTAAATACGATAATATTTATAACTTAGTAGGTGGAGCTTATGATGATAGAATACTTGCTGATTTTGATAGCAAATTTAATGCTGAAAATTCATATTTAGTTGCTAATAAAAAAGGTACTTCTTATTCTTCTTCACAAATTATTTTAAGAAATGTTTTAAAGAATGTTAATGGAGCTACTTATCAAATTGCTTTGATTTATGTTAATGATGATTTTAAAACAGTTCGTTTAGAAATTATCAAATCAATTGATATTAAAAAGAATTCGGATTGGTCTGATGCTGCTAAAGAAGTTTTTAAATCTGTTTTAGGTGATGACATTGTAGTTCCATATTTTGAAACTAATGCAGGTGGTGTCGAAGCAGAACTTTATTCTTATACTAATTCTGTGAAATTTAATTTCATGCCAGGTAATAGCTTAGCTTCAATAATTTATGGAATTTATACAGCTTTTGATACTGCTAAGGATAATTATCAAATCGATTTAATTTATGATCCTAGTTTTTCAACTTATGATGGTGAAGCATTTTTAAATGGCTTAAATGCTACTACTACTTTAGCTGATGGACGAGAGTTAAAGTTTGATTTCACCTTTTCTTCAGCTTATGATACACGTTATTCTATTACTGCTTATGCGAGTATTGTTGAAAAATACGATTTTGCAAATAATAAAGAAACAAGCTGGCCTAGCAATGTTACTGATGCTATTAAAAAGAAATTTGGTGATATTGATGTACCTTATGTTTATTTAGGAACTAAGTATCCGAAAGTAAGAATTAATGATAAGTCATTTTTTGATTATGAAAAGTTCCAAATTATTGGTAATGGTAATTCAGATACCTTTTATACTGATGTACAAACAACTTTAAAGGATAAAGGATTTACTTTTAAGGAAGAGTATTATTCAAATTTAATAGCTACTAAAAATACTTCTAGCGGTATTCTTACTTTAACTTTCGGCGTTAGTAATGATCATCCTTATATGGGTGTTTCTTATGTAGAAATACTTAATCCTAAAGAATATACTGGCTATTCTGATGAGATTAAATCAGCTTTAAATAAGAATATGAATAATAATGAAGTACCTGTTGTTTATTTAGGTACTAAGAATCCAACTTTCACAGAGAAATCTATTTTTGGTGGTACTACTAATTTAGTACAAGTTGTTGGTTCTAAGTTCAGTAAAGAATTATATCCAGTTTTATTTGATTATTTTAAATCGCAGAATTTAATAGAAGAATGGAATATGAAATATGGTGGCTCAGATAACTACCCTGAAATTACTGGTTATAAAATTTTAGATGATGATACTGTTGTTAGATTTTGTATTGAAAGATCATATGTCTATAGTGACTATATGAATACTGCTAATTTCTATTATGATAAAAAAATTGATACTTTAAATGCCACTTCTGATAGTTGGGAAAGTATGGATCCAAGTGATGCTACAAGTGAAGAAGAAAAGCCTTCAAATAAAATCAAAAAATTATTTAACAATGAGGCTTTAGATCCATTTATCTATTCTGATTCTACTAATACTAGTAAAACAGCAACATTTACTTTCCCAAGTGATCTAACTACAGCTAATATTAATGTTTTAATAAGAAATGAAGGAGCTAATTTTAGTGGTTATATGTTAATGAAGAGTAAAAAGGCTTTAGAAGCTCAAGGCTTTACAGTTACTTATAATCCGTTTGGTAAATATTCTTCTTATGGTTATATGCCAATTCTTAACTTTAATAAGAAAACTGAAAAAGGTTCTATTATTAGTGGATACTTATCTTCTTATTCTACTGGGAATAAAAGTACTAATGGATGGCAAACCAGTATTTATTATTTACCATCTTATAGTTTCTTTACTCAAACAGATTGGTCTGATAATACCAAGAAAGAATTAACAGACACATTTGGCACCTTACCAATTCCTTATGTTAATTTGGGTGTTAATGATGTATCTATTGTTAAATTAAGTGATGTTGGTTTAAGACTTGTAGCATATAATTATAAAAATGGTATCATTGATGATATCTTTAGTGTCTTTAAAAAAGCTGGTTGGGATATGTCTTATGTTATTGATTATAATTATGGATATCCTCAGAAGAAGGCTTATGGTTATATAAAATACGAAGATAAAGAATATGGTATGCTTATTGAAACAAGTTCTCCTGATTTAGGAAACAATTATGTTGGTATTTCAATTTATAAGGCGTAATTAATAATTATCTTTGATAAAAGGATGGAGACTTTAATTAGTTTCTATCCTTTTTATTTAAAAAATTAAAAAACACTTGCATTAGTAAAAATAAAGTGGTAACTTATATGCAATGTTAGTTATAAGGCGGTTTATACTAAATACCTTATACAAAAGCAGGCCGAAAAAATATATCAATTTTTACTAAAAGGGGGGCTTTTTTATGTTTAAAAATTTTAGAAAAAGAGTTTTAGCAGAAAATTTATTAAGAGGCTTTTTATATGGGCTATCCATCGGGCTATTAGTAAGTGCAATTTTAATTACTACTTTCTTATTAACTGGTTTAGATACTTGGTTATATTTTGTAATTATTGCTATTTGTGGTGTTGCTAGTATAGCAATTACAATGGTTGTTTATTATTTTATTAAGAAACCTACTGAAAATGATGTGGCTAAAAGAGTTGATAAAGCTTTTGATTTAAAAGAAAGAGCTGCTACTTATGTTGCTTATCAAAATAAATCTTCTCTTTTAATTGATGCTCAAAGAAAAGATGCTATAGAGCATGTTAAAGGTAAAAAAGCTAGAAGAGTTGCTATTAAATTAGCTGCTTTAAATATTCCTGCTTTATTAATAGGTGCTTCTTTATTTACTACTTCTATTTTTACTAATGATATTAAAGCCAGTCTTACTACTAAAGTTGTTCAACCTGGTGATAATTTTGATGATGAAACAGATGAGATTATTGATGAAATTAAAGATATAATTAGTAAAAGTGAAGCTTCTGCTGCTTTTAAGGAAGAATTAATGAAAATTTTAAATCAATTAAAGAAAGATTTAGAAGGCGATACTGATGTTAATTCTCGTGCTATTAAAGTACGTGATGCTATTAAATTAGTTGATGAAGCTTTAGATAGAGTTAATACTAAGGAAGAAATTGGTAGAGAATTAGCTAAGAGTGAATCTCATTTTAAAGAAGTTGGACTTGGTATGGTTAAAGCTTCTATTGATGATATTAAAGCTGCATTTGAATTACTAAAAGCTGATTCTAAAGATGCTTTACTTATAAATCCTTTAATTAAATTATTAACTAATTGGTCTAATGATATTGATGGTGCTTTAACTAGATCTAGAGTGTCTTCTACTGATGCAATTTATCAAATATTTTCTACTTTAAGTACTAAGTTTAAAAATGTTTCTAAAAGTTTAGAAGAAAAAGAAGCTAATGCTGATATGCCTGGTAGTGAAATTACAAAGTTATTAAATATTTCTCGTGAACAGGTAATTAATGCTTTGGATCAAGCTTTAAAAGAATTAACTGAAGATGTTCAAACTGAAATTAATAATTCTAACACAGCTGAAGAAGTTAAGAAAATGATGGAAGCTTTGATTAATCCTTCATCTAATGGTGGTTCTGGCAATTCTGGTGAAAATTCTGGTCAAAATGGAAGTCAAGAAGGTGATGGAAGCCAAGGTGGTAGTGGAGATCAACAAGGTGATCAAGGAAACCAAGATGGAAATCAAGGTAGCCAGGGTGGTCAACAAGGTGGTCAACAAGGTGGTCAAGGAGGCGGCTCTCAAGGTGAGGGTAGTGGTGAAGGCCAAGAAGGCAATGGCAATGGTTCTGGTCAAGGCCAAGGTGAAGGAGAAGGTAATGGCTCTAGTCAAGGAGAAGGTGCTAGCTCTGGTAATGGTTCTACTCAATATGGCTCAAATGATGAAGTTTACACTGGTGATGGTAAAAAAGAATATGGTGATGTTCTTTCTGACTATAAGGGTGATGCTACAAATGATGGAAAAGACAGTGGCGATAGTGATTTAGATGGTGCTATTGGTGATTACTTTGATGCTTTATATGGTGATAGCAATAAAGGTGATACTACTGGTGGAGATTCTGGTGAAGGTGGAGATTCAGGAACTAAAGGGGACTCTAATTCATCTGGTTCTGATACAACTCAAAAGTAATTGTTAAAAAGAAAGGTAAATAATTAAAATGGAAAAAGAAGCTGTAGTTAAAGAATTTGCTGATTCTGTAAGTAAAATTAAAGTAGAATTACATAAAGATATTGTTGGACAAGAGGAAGTTGTTGATAATATTATTATTGCTATTATTGCTGGTGGTAACGTTTTACTTGAAGGCGTCCCTGGCACTGGTAAAACTAGACTTGTTAGATCTTTGGGTCAAACTTTGTCTTTACCATTTTCTAGAATTCAGTTCACACCTGATTTAATGCCTTCTGATGTTACTGGTACAAATGTAATTAGAAAAGATAAAAACGGAAATTTAGTGTCTTCTTTCCAAAAGGGACCAATCTTTGCTTCTATTATTTTGGCAGATGAAATTAACCGTGCTACTCCTAAAACTCAGGCAGCTATGCTTGAAGTTATGCAGGAACATAAGGTAACTATTTCTGGTGTTTCTTATCCAATGGCTGAACCTTTCTTTGTTCTTGCTACTGAAAACCCTATTGAGCAAGATGGTACTTATCCACTTCCTGAAGCTCAAATGGATCGTTTCTTGTTTAAACTTGTTATGCGTTATCCTTCTGTTCAAGAACTTTCTAATATTGTTACTATGACTCAGGTTACTCAAGCTGAACAAGCTAGTAAAGTTATTGATGGTCCAACAATTTTGGAAATGAGAAAATTAGCAGTTGGTGTTCCTATTGCTCCAGATGTTTTAGATTATGCTATGAAGTTAGTTCATAAGACTCATACTGAAGTTGATAATTCTTCTGATGTTGCTAAGAAGTACATTAAATATGGTGCTTCTCCAAGAGCTTGTCAGGCTTTAGTTACTGGTGCAAAGATTAAGGCTTTAATGAAGGGACTTTATAATGTCTCTTATGATGATATTGATGAATTAGCTTTACCTGTTTTAAGACATAGAATTAAAGTTAATTACAATGCTATTAATGATGGCTTAGATGTTGATAAAGTTATTGGATTATTAATTAAAGAGTGTAGAAAGGAAAAGTAATATGAAACAAGTCATCGACGAGGCTTTTCTTTCTCAGGTCGAATTGTTTTCATTAACTATTAGAGATAATGTTGCGGGACTTTTTGGTGGAAATCATCAATCAAAAAAGTTCGGTTCTTCATGTGAATTCGCTGATTATCGTGACTATGTTGAAGGTGATGATATTACTAAAATAGACTGGAATTTGTATGGTAGATTTGAAAAACTTTATCTAAAATTATATTTAGATGAAAAACAAATGCATACAAAAATCTATTTAGATGCTTCTACATCCATGTCTTTTTATAAAAAGAGTGATTATGCCTTAAGATTAGTTACAACATTAGCTTACTTATCTGTAGCTAATATGGATAAAGTTTCTTTGTATCTTATTAGAGGTAATCAAATAGAACCTGTTTTTGAAAAAGTTGTAGGGAAAGAAAACTTTATGTATAACATCGTTAAAATGAATAAAATTAAGTTTGATGGTGATAGTTTTATTTCTGAAGCAATAAATAAAAGTAGCGTTGGCTATGGTGATGGAAAAAGCATTATTATTTCTGATTTTTTAACAGAAAATGATTATTCTGAAGCTATTGATTTTCTTAGAAGCAAAAAAAGGGATGTATTATGTATTCAACTTTTAGCCGATGAAGAAGTTAACCCTGGTTTTCGTGGAAAAAATTTATTATATGATTCAGAAAATTATGATTCCTCTTTTAAAAAGAATATTACAAGAGATGTTTTAAAGGCTTATAACCAAGCTTTAGAATATGTAAAAAACAAGCTTTTTAATTATTGTAGTTCAAGAGAAGCTGATTACGTTTTTTATCCAACAAAGCTTCCTTTAAGAGAGCTTTTCTTAAATAATTTAGTACAGAAAGGAGTGATTAAATGAGTTTTTTATATCCATTAGGCTTTTTAATTCTCCTTGCTATTCCTGTTTTAATTATTATTTATATCTTAAGAAACAAATATAAGGAGAGTACAGTATCTTCTTCTTATATTTGGGAATTAAGTAAAAAATTTTTAAAAAGAAAGAATCCTTTAAATTCTTTTTCTAATTTATTAACATTGATTTTACAGTGTTTAGTAATTACTTTTTTAGCGATTTCCTTAGCCAATCCTGTTTTTACTTTTAAGGATGCTGCTGAAAATTATGTGTTTATTTTAGACTCTTCTGCAAGTATGCAAATGAAAGGAAAAGAAAAATCAAGATTTGATGAAGCAAAGGATCAAATTATTAACATTGCTGATCAAGCAAAAAATGGTTCGACTTTTACTTTGATTGCTTCTGATAGTGAGTCTCAATTAGTTTGTCAAAATGTTAAGGATAAGGTTGTTTTTGATTCTTTTATTAAAAATACAGAAATTGATGAACAAAACTCTTCTTTGGATAATGCTTTTAGCATTGCTCAAAAGTTTATTTCTGAAGGTAAAGGAAGCAAATGTTATTTAGCTACTGATAAGAAGGTTGCCTCTTCTGATTCTTTTACTTTAATTGATGTTTCTTCAGATTTAGTTAATTATGGAATTAGCGATATGAAGTATGAATTAGGTCGTAATCGTGATGTTAATATATCTTTGAAAGCTGCTAGTTATTCAAAGGATGCGACTGTTAGAGTTGAATTCTATATTAATGATATTTCTTTAGGTTACAAAGATGTTGAAACTAAAAAAGGTGAATTTACAGATGTTAAAATAAATGTCGCATTGTCAGATATTTTGGCTAAAGGAATTAGTATAAATACATTCACTTCTATGAAAGCTAAAGTTAAAAATACTGATGATCAATTTGATGTAGATAGTGAATATTATGTTTTTAATAATAATTCCAATGATGTTACTAATATTTTAGTTGTAAGTAATTCTCCTTATTTCTTTACTAGTGTATTTGATGCCTTAAATAAAAATGGTACTAGAATTAATTATCAAACATTTAATACTAGCCAGTACAATACTAAATTATTTTCTGGTTTTGATATTTATTTCTTTGACTGTTTTTCACCTACTGAATTACCAAGTGATGGAGCTGTTTGGTTATTTAATAGTACTGAAACTGTTCCAGAATCTGGTTTTTTAGCTCAGAAGGAAGTCGATGCGCCTGATCCAGGTGTTGTTCCAACTTATTCTAATAATACTGAGGATCTTTTATATAAGCAGCTTACTAAAAACTTAATTAAGAGAGAATTTAAAATTAAAACATATATGAGATATTCATTAACTTCTAATTTTACTACTATTCTTTCTTATAACAATTTACCATTTATTTTTGCAGGAAGAAATAATCGTGGACAAAGACAAGTCGTTGTTAATTTTGATATTCATGATTCTGACTTTGCTTTAATTGCTGATTTTATTATTTTAATGAGAAATTTCATTAATTATTCTAAACCTACAATTATTGATTCTTATGGTTATAATTCTTCCGATACTATTACATTATCTTTACCTGATAATACTTCTACTTTGGAAGTTGTTACTCCTTCTGGTAAAGTAGATTATCCAGAAATTGTAGATTTATCTACATATAAACTTACTGAAGTTGGAAAATATGTTATTAATTTCTCTGATATTTTAGGTTCAAAAAGGAGTATTAATATTTATTCTGCATATCCTTTAGAAGAAAGGGATCCTACTCCTAGTGATGAATCTTCATCAAGAGAGATTGTTTATTTAGGTGACTCAGAAGGAAAAGCTGACAGTATTTATGACGATATTTTACCAGTAGTTATTGTTGCTGTTATTTTCTTCTTAGCGGATTGGATTTTATATGGACATGAGCAATTTTAGATTTGGTAACCCTTGGCTATTATTTTTAATGATACCTTTAATTGCTGGCGTAGTTTTAGGGTTCTTCTTAATGAAAAAAGGAAAAAGGTATCAAAAGAAAAACATAATTTCATTATGCTTGCATTTAGTTATTTCTGTAGCTATAGCTTTTACTTTTGCTAATCCACAGTTCCTAACTGTTAGCAATCGTACTAGTTTTTATATTTTAGCTGATGCTTCGGCTTCTGATAAGGAATCAATTAGTCGAACTGATCAAATTATTAAAAAACTTAAAAGTGAAGCTGAAGAATTTCCTAATACAAAAGTCGGTGTTGTCGCTTTTGGTAAGGAAGCTAAAGTTTTAACTCCTTTAGGTGGAAAATTTAATTCATTAGCTGATGTATATAATGATAGTACTTTTAATTATACTGCTACTGATATTAAAGGCGCTTTGGAATTTACTTCACAACTATTTGATGGTGATGGAGTAAGAAGAATTACTTTAGTTTCTGATGGTATGGAAACTGATAATTCAGCTTTAGATGGAATGGAAGCTGTTTTAGCTAAAGATATTCAATTAGATGCTATTGATGTTACGGCTAATTATAAAAACGAAATTATCATTAACGCTTTAAAGTATTCTTCAAAAGTTTATTTAAATAGAGAAGAAAAAGTTGAGGTTTCTATAAATTCTACTAATGAAAATTTTGGTAAAGTTAATCTTTATTTAAATGGTAATTTAAAGGAAACTAAAGAAATTTCCTTATCTAAAGGTATAAATATAGTTAGTTTTGATTTAGATACTTCTAAAAATGGTGAATATAAATATAAAGTAGAAGTTGTTCCTAATTCACCTACTAATGATACTTTTATTGAAAATAATACCCGTTCTTTTTCTCAAATTGTTTCTGATGAATTTAACATTCTTTTTGTTGGAAGTAGTGAAAAAGAAGTTAGTGAATTTAAACGCTTAGGTGGTTTTTCAGATGCTACTAAAATTGATAGTATATTAGGTGATAATAAGAAAGTTCCTACTAGTTTAGAAGAATTAATTAAATATGATGAAATTGTAGTTGATAATACTGATATTTCTTCTTTAAATAATTATGAACAATTTATTTCTAATTTAAATAAAGCTGTTTCTATTTATGGTAAAAGTTTAATGACATTTGATTCTACTAAAGCTGGTGATACTACTTCAGAATCTGTAAGTCAGTTTAATGATTTACTTCCTGTTCAGTATCAACCTGATGATACTAGAGCCTTAGTCTTATTAATTGATACTTCTGGCTCTATGTCAGGTAATAATATTCAAATGGCTATTGCTGGGGCTAAAGCTGTTGTTGAAAAGTTAAAAATAAACGATTCAATTTCTATTGTTACTTTTGCTACTGATGTTCAGGTTCCTGTTTCAATGACTACTTTAAGAAATGAGCAAACTAGAAAAGAAATTTTAGATAAAATTAATATTTTAAGTGGTAATGGTTCTACCGATATGCGTATTGGTTTAGAAGAAGCCTATAAGCAAATTATTGGTGTTTCTGCTGAATATAAAACTGTTATTACTATTTCTGATGGTCTTCCTGGTGATAGTGAATCAGACCTTGAAAAGCAAGTTAACTCTATGTCATTTAATAATATTTCTTGTTCATTTATTAATATTGGTAGTGGTGATGGTGCTACTTTGTTTAAAACTTTATCTAAAATTGGTAATGGATCTTATTATTATATCGATACTGAATTAGATTTATCTAAAGTTATGGTTGATGCTATTGAACAAGAAGTTATTGATACTGTTATTGAACAATCTAGTTCAACAATTCAATATCGTTTAGTAAATGATCCTAGCTTAAGAGATGGGTTAGTTGATAATTTAGGAACTATTGACGGCTTTAATTATGCGAGAATGAAAAGCGGTGCAAATACTGTTTTAACTGTGCAGTATGTTCATACAAATTCTGATAACCAAATTAATGTTATAGCTATTCCTTTATATGCTTATTGGGATTTTGGAAAAGGTAGAGTTACTTCCTTCACTTCTTCTTTAACAGGTGATTGGACAAGAACATTAAGAAATTCTGTTTATGGACAACTATTCTTTAAAAATATGATTTCACAGTCTTTACCTTCTCAGTTTGCTAGATCAATTTTAGATGTAGATTATCAAACTAATGGTTATACTACTACTTTAAAGGTTAGTCCTAATAATGGAGACTTAGAAGCTAAAATTAGTGTTAAAGTTACTGATCCTAACAATACAGTTTCTAATGATATTAATTTAGTTTTTGATGGAACTTCTTACACTACTAACTTAGATACTCCTAATGTTGGTGAATATAAAGTTGAAATCACTTATAGCCAAAAAGATAGTGAAGGTAACTATCAAGTGAGTCAGGTTGATAATGTTTCGATTTTCTATGATTTCTCTAAAGAATTTAATTTTAATGATTATAATGAAAATAAGCTACTTTATAAATTATCAAAACAAGGAAGTGGTAACTTATATTCTGAAAATCAAGCTTTAGATGATGAAAACAAAATATATGTTGTTTCTAATAGTCAATTAAATAAAGCTTCTTATACTTCTACAATGGTTTATTTCTTAGCTTTTACTGTTACTTTATTTTTAGCTGATATTGCAGTTAGAAAGACAGAGTTTAGAAGAAAGAAAAAAGAGAAAAAAGAAGAAGATAATCCAGCTTCATATTTCTAATTATTAAAGGTGCTATAGTTAGTTTCTATAGCATCTTTTTATTAAGCAAATTTTTTGCATAATTATAGTCTTGGTCCTATATTTTAATCATGGAGGATATTAATATGAACTATATTTATGCTAGTCGTTATGGAAAAACAGAAGGTTTAGTTAAAGCTTTAAATTTAAATGCTTTAAGGATTGTTAATGGTGATGAAAAAAGTGATAAAGACTTTGTTTTATTTACCTATACTGATGGAAATGGAATTGTTCCAGGTATTGTAAATAAATTCTTAAAATCTAATTATCAACATTTAAAAGCTGTTATTGCTTTAGGAAATAAAGCTCATCATCCACAAACTTTTGCTGTGGCTGGTGATAAAATTTCTAATGAATATAAAGTACCTTTATTAGCCAAAGTTGATACTCCAGTTAATGAAGATATTATTAGTCATTTAAAACAAATTTTAGAAAATTATTAAAAAAGACTCTAACTTTGTATGCGAATAAAAGCATTAGTAAAGTTAGAGTTTTTTGGTCCTTATTTTTTGAAAAAAGTCACTTAAAATTGACTCACTTTCTTTTAAAGGTAAATAATGAATTTTTATATTATAGTTTTCTGGATTTATTAAGTATTTGCTAAAAGCCCCTTCATCTTTATTGAGAGTTGAAAAATATATTTCTTTAATATTTGAATTAATTAAGGCTCCTAAGCACATTAAGCATGGTTCTAAGCTTATATAGATTTTATATCCTTTTAGGTTATAAGTCTTTTCTTTTGAATATGCTAAATTTAGGCAGTTAATTTCTGCATGCTTTAATGGATTATTTGTTTTTATTGTAGTATTAAAAGCAGATGAGATAATTTTGTTATCTTTTACTATAAGTGCGCCTATAGGGACTTCTTCTTGTTGATAAGCTTTTATAGCTTCTAAATAAGCTAAATGTAAATATTCTAAATCAGTCATATAAAAAAGACCATCGCACATAAAGCTTAAACTTATGGCTGCTTCCGTCAAGACCTGACCAGGTTCGTAAAAGCCTTATCGCAATGGCATATTTAATATAGCAAACTATTTATTTTTTTTAAAGTTTTATTTTTGATTTTGTTGTATTAAAATAATTTTTGTTATGAAATCTTTAAAAGAACTTTTAATATTAGGACCTGGTCCTTCTTCTTCGCATACTATTGGCCCTTATAGAATTGTTAATGATTTTTTAAAAAGAACTAGTAAGATGAAAGTAGAGTCTTATTCTATTCTTGTTTGTGGTTCTTTAGCATTAACTGGTAAAGGGCATTTTACTGATTTAATTATAAAAAAAGCTTTGGAAGGTAAAAAATATTCTTTATCTTTTTCTTCTTCTTTTAGCAATTTAAAGCATCCTAATACGATGAAATTAACTGCTAATTTAAAAGATAATTCTATTTATTCCCTTACTTATTTCTCTATTGGGGGTGGTTCTTTTAGAGTTGATGGAGAAGAAAATAATATAAATGATCTTTATCCTTTTTCTTCTTTTGATGAATTAAAAAAATACATGGAAACTAATAATATATATGATATTTATCAAATAATTGAGCATTTTGAAGGTGAAGAAATTTATAAGTATGGACTAAGTTTATTAAAAAGTATGTTTAATACTATTAAAAGTGAATTAAAAGAAGATTTTTATTTACCTGGCCCTTTAAAATTAGAGACTGTTAGTATGAAAATATATAAAAATGCATTGCTTTTAAAAAATAAAGATGAAAAAAGAACCATGCTTTTAACCGCTTTTAGTTATGCTACTAGCGAAGCTAATGCCATGGGAAAAATTGTTTGTACTACTCCGACTTGTGGGGCAAGTGGTGTTGTTCCTGCTGTTTTGTATTATGAAAAAGTATTTCATCATTATTCTTATAAGGAATTAGTTAAGGCTTTTTTAGTCGGTGCTTTAGTTTGTAATTTTATTAAGGAAAATGCGGCAGTTTCAGGAGCTTTATTAGGTTGTCAAGCTGAGATTGGTTCAGCTAGTTGTTTTGCTAGTGCTAGCTTATGTTATTTGCATCATTTAAGTTTAAGACAAATTGAATATGGTGCTGAAGTTGCTATGGAACATTTTTTAGGTTTAACTTGTGATCCGGTTAATGGATATGTTCAAATTCCATGTATTGAAAGAAATGGTATGGCAAGTATTCATTCTTATACTAGTTATTTATATAGTAAAGATATTGCACCATTTAGAAGTAATAAAGTCTCTTTTGATAATGTTATTAAAGCAATGAAAGAAACTGGTGAAAAAATGGATCAGGATTTAAAAGAAACTTCTTTAGGTGGTTTAGCAAAAATTGTTCATTTTTCTTGCTAATGATATAATAAAAATATGCAAACTTCTTATTTTATTACTGCTATCGTTTGGGTAAGTATTTCTTTACTTTTATTGATAGTTTTTGTAATTATGACTTATTTTACTCATAGATATTTTACAAAGAATCAAATTGTTCTTAAGTTTGAAAAAGATAATAAAATAGTTACTAAATCTTTTTATAAAAAAATAGGTAGTGAAATTATTGTAAATAATTTAAAAAAGCCTGAAGAATTTAGAGATTATGTTCCTTATTTAATTACTGTTAGTTCTGATTTAAAAGGTGATCTTAATTGTTTTACTATGCCAGATGAAAAAGTTGTAATTACTTTTAGTAAAAAAGTAAAAAAACCAACTGAGGGTTTTATAAGTCAAAAATATGAATTAAAAGTTCCTGAAGCGATTTTGTCTTTGGAGGCTAGTGAAACTAAAGAAGTTTTACTTTTAAGTATAGAAGATGTAAAGAAACATATTATTGCTTCTAATAGTAAAAATAGTGTTTTTCCTATTTATAATTCTTTTTATTACTTAAATAAAAATGAAGAAAATTTATTGGTTTTAAAATGTGGTGAAGTAATTTATGGTGTAGTTTATGATAATCAAATGGTTTTAAAATTGTTTTTAAGATTACCTAGTTTTTATGTTAAAGATAAATTAAATAATTTAGAAAATTTAACTAATATTTTTGATGATTTATACTCTGTAATTATTGACTATCACTTTAAAAGTGTTAACCAGGTTTTTTCTTTGATTGATGATAGTTATTCTTATGCAAATAATTCTTTTTATTGTTTAGAAAAAAATGATTATGTTATAAAGAATCAAAATTATGTAAAGTATAATTCTGAAATTCTTTCTATTGATTATTATTTAGCTAGTGTTTTGGATCCACTTTTTGATTTAGCTTTAGATGATGCTCAAAAGTATTTGGAACATTTAAATAAAATACGTTTAAGAAAATTAGAATTAGAGTCTACTTTTATTAGTGAAAAAACAAAAATGCTAGATAAATTAGAAAAGCAAAAAAATGAAATTAAGAACGATAAGCTTCTTTTAGATAAATATAAACCTAGTTTAAAGGTAAAAACATATAGAACTAAAGAGGAAATATATAAAGAGTTAGATGATATTGAGTTTTTACCTCCTTCTAAATTGGTTTTGGAAAATATTTATGATTTTATCTTTTCTCATAAGGAGATGTTTTCATTAAATGTTCAAGAAAATGGAAATAGTACAAGGCAAATGGATGTTTTTTATTTTATTAATCGTCCTTTTTTAACTATTTATGTGAAAAATGGTTATATTAATTTCAATATTAAATTAAGTAAAGACTATGTTAATAATGTGCTTATAAAAAAGCACTCATATTTTGCTTTAATTAAATATGAAAAGGAAAGTGATTGGTATAAGTTAATTTTAGATTCTTCTTTTGATTCGTATGAAGAGATTTATTCTTTAGTTTTTAGTTCTTATAACTATATTAAAGATATTGTTTATGATATGAGAGTTTAATTACATAAATCTTGAAAATTTGTCCTTTTATTTTGTAAAATATATATAAGTTTTACTTTTTGGGAGGAAAATTAATATCATGAAAAAATCTTTTATGCTTTTGTCATTATTGATGCTTAGTACTTTTGCTATAGGTATTACAAGTTGTGGAAGTAATAATTCTTCTACAAATAATGATTCTAATGTGTCTTCTAATTTGTTAAGTGAAAGTGTTAATAATTCTTCTACTAGTAATGTTACATATACTTTTGAACAAGTTTTAAATAAATTAAAAGAAGGTTATCAGTCTACTAGCTTATTAGAATTTACTTATGATCCTACCTCTTATTCAGGCGGGTCTGTTAGACCAGTAATTCAAGCTCAATATATTAGAAATACTATTGGTACTGATGTCTTAAAAAGTGAAATTAGTGCAGTTGGGGATGATACTTCTGTAGTTCCTACTTATGTTCAATCTTTTCATATTCAAAAGGGCGATAATGATTTACCTGTGCAAGCTACTTTGTCTTTTAATAATACATTAGTTACTAAAACCATTAGTAATACAACATGGTCTAATTCTTATTATTCTAATGTTTTTAAGTCAGTGGAATTAGATGATTTTGTGAAAGAAGAAGATGAAAGTTATTCTTTAAAAGCTAAATCTATTGAGCAAAAGCAAAAACTTAATAAATTTGCAAGCCAATTTGTTATTGCAACTCTTCCAATTCAAGCAAAATCATTTAATTTATCTATTTCTAATGATTATGTTTTTTATACTTTTAATTTTGATTCTAGTACCACAGTTCAAGAAGGATATGAAGTTAGTATTTCTATTACTGGTGAAATATCACTTAAGAATACGGGTAAAGATCTAGTTTCAAAAGTTGATGTTATAAATGGTGAAGAAGATTTAGATTTTAAAAAGGCTATTGATTCATTAAAAACGCAAAACTGGGAATTCAATCATGTTGATGAAAGAAATTATGACTATAGTGAATATACTGCACTTTTTGCACAATATGGAATAGAAATACCTTCTAGTGTTTCTGTTAAACAAGTTGATGAAGCTAAGAGTAATAATAGTGATTTTTTAGTTAATAGTTCTTTACAAGCTAAAGCCGGTGATAAGACACAAGAATCTTCTAATAATTATCTTTTTAGACAAACAAATGATGGCTTAGCTTCTTTAGTTAATGGTGTTGATTTCTATAATAAAGAAGACTTCTATTATACTCAGGCCCCTACGAAAGATTATACTTTAGCTTCTATTCTTCCTAGTTTTAGTTTATCTTCTTTAGTTTTTGAAAAGGAAACTGTTTCTAATACGATTTTAAAATTTACTCCAAATTTGAATCTTCCTTTAAGTGATGATACTGGTTATTTATTTTCTGCTTTTGGTGATCAAATTTCTTCTTTGGAAAATTTTAGTATTGAAATTGATACTGCAAATAATACCGTTAAGTTTAATTTATCAACTAATGGAGGCACTAGTAATGATCCTTTAGGAATAGGCTCAAATTATAATGTCAAAATACCTTATACTTCTAACGTTTCTATTATTTATTCTAAATTTGGAGAAGTTTCTAATACTTTAGTTTCTAATGAAAAAATTCATGAAAATACTGATAATTTGTCATTAAAAAGTTTTGCTGCTCCTTATTATGAAGATGAAAAACAAGCTGGAATTTTAAATACTATTATTTCTTTAGATAATTTATCTTATATTCCTACTTTAGGTGGTTATTTTATTTCTTTGGATGAATTTGGTGTGGAACAAACTGGTGGGACTGATGAAAATCCTATATATGGATATTTATATTTTGGTTATGAATTATCAAGTAAAGAAAAGGCTGAAGCATCTTTAGAAAGTTATAAAGAAAAATTAATAGGTAAAGGCTTTAAAGAAAGTAAATTCCCTGAGAATCCATCTATTTCTGATAATGTTTGGTATGGAAAAACAGGATTTACTAATCAGGCTACTTATACTTTAGTAGTAGGTGAAGGAGAACAAGTTAAAACTATTTATGTTGATGTTGCTTGTGAAACTACTGATGAAACTATTAAGTTGAAAGTTGCTGTTAGAACGCAAGTGATTACTGCTAATTCTAAATAAAATAAAATATATAAGGTTAAGTTTATAATTATGCTTAACCTTATTTTATTTATAAAAATAAAATTTACTCTTGAATATATTTTAATTTTTTGTTATATTGTTCAATAGATTTTATTAAAGGGAGGAAAAATTCTATCATGAAAAAATCTAAGAATATTTTAAGTTTAGTTTTGCTTAGTACTTTGGCTATAGGCTTAGCTAGCTGTAATGATCAAAAAGATTCTATTGTTAGTAGTAGTGAAGTTACTCAAACTAGCTCTTCTACTGATACTAATGCTTCATTAACTGCTGCTTTAAATAAATTAGCTAAGGGTTATAAAGCTACAAGTTTAATTACCCAAGTTGTAACTTATGCTGGAAGCTCTAGTGGTACTGATTCTGAAGTTGGTGAATATTATGTTTTAAATACTATTGCTAGTGATGCTTATCGTGCTGATTCTAGTGATTTTTATAACAAAGACGAAGCTGTACCAGAATATGTAGAAACTACTTATGTTCAATCTGTTAATGGTTATGCTGCTGCTGTTGGTCTTGATTTAAGTAATAACATTGTTTCTCAAAATATTACTGGTTCTAATGGTTTAGCTATTAAGTGGGATAATTCTGGTTTTATTAATGCTTTTACTAAACTTACTGCTGCTGATTTTGAATTAGGTGATAATGGTGTTTATAACTTAAAAGTTAAGACAACTGCTCAAAAGTTAGCATTGAATCGCTTAGGTGCTCAATTATCTGGTGGTGTTTCTTCTCTTTCAACTTCTACTTTTTCTTTAGAACTTGATTCTAATTATGTTTATTATGATCTTGTTTTTAAGACTGGTACTTTATCTTCATATAATGCAACATTAGGTCTTTCTATTCATGGTGAGATTAATCTTGATGAAACTGGTGAAGGTTTAACTGCTCCTTTAGCTCCTATTACTGGTGAAGAAGATGCTGATTTAAAAGCTGCTTTGGATTCTTTAAAACAAAATAAATGGGAAACTTCTATTAAATTAAATGAAGATTATGTTTATCCTTCTGGACTTTCTAGCTATGGAGTGGAAAATATTAATTTAAGTTATTCTATTAGTGGTAAGACTGATGGTAAGGACTTTTTAGCTAAACAAACTGTTGTTGAAAATAATCAATATACTTCTACTTCTATTAGTGGTTTTAAAAGTTTAGATGATGGCTCATTAGTTAGCTTACATTCTGCTGATATTAATAATCCTGATGATTTATATTATGATGGTGCTCCTGTTAAAAATACTACTTTAGCTTCTTCTAAAGTTCTACCTTCTTTTGATATTTCTTCTGTTTTATTTAAGAAAGATGCTTCTTCTACTGATACTGTTTTAAAATATACTTTAAAAGATAGTATTAATGTTTATGATTTAAGTGGAGATTATTTCTCTGTTTTGAATGATACTATTGAAGATTTTTCTAAGTTTAGCATTGAAATTAATAAAACTAATAACACTATTACCTTTACTGATGCTTCTACTTCTTCTGTTTCCGATCCATTTTATGGGCTTGGAGATTATGGAATTACTTGTGAACTTACTTCAACATCTTCTGTAGTTTATTCTCAAGTTGGAACTTTAAATGAAACAATAATTGATCAAAGCAAAGTCCATGAAAATTGTGATAATTTATCTTTAAGCAATTTTGTTAGTGATTATTATGCCACTACATCTAGCTATGCTAAATATTTAAATGCTATTATTCCTCTTGAAGATCTTGATAGTAATGTTCCTGCTTTAGGTGGTGTTTATTCTTCTATAGCTGGATTATCTATGATTAATTTCGGAACAAGCAGTGCACCTAGTTATCCTGTTTTCTATATTGCCTATGCTGGTTCTAGTACTAGTGAAGTAAAATCTATGCTTGATACTTATGTTGCTAAATTAACTGGTTATACTAAAGTTAATGTTGATTTAACTTCAAATACTTTAGATAATGTTTGGAAGTTTATTAATGGAGACTTTACTAATTATGCTTCTTATAAAAAAGCATATGGTGAAAAGACAATTTATCTTGATTTAGCTACTGAGGGCAATAATTTATATATAGCTATTAGAACTTCTGTACCTGCTGTTCCTAGTGGTAATTAGTATTGTTATTTAATTAAAAAAAAGATAATATATGTAGACTAAAGACTTTAAAAGCGTTTTCATTAACTCTTTTATTGTCTTTATTTGCAATTGTTTGTATATTTTTAAAAAATAAGGAGGAATTAATTATGAGAAAAGGTTTGTTAACAATTCTTAGCTTTATTTCAGTATTAGGTCTTGGGCTAGTTTCATGTAATAACAATAATAGCGAAAATACTAGTATTGATAGTACTAGTAGTGTTGAAGACGGAAATGTCATGGCTTCTGTTGTTGATCCAGAAAGTAGAGAATATGTTGAAGTTGGTACAGTTATTGATTTAAATGATTGGGTAACTTTATATAAATCTGGAAGACAGGATCCTCAAAAAGGAACTGATGATAATTTTAAAGCGACTTTAATTACTCCTGATACCGCAGAATTAGATGGACATAAATTAACTGTTACAAGTGAAGGACAAATTACTGTTACAATTTCTAATCTTGCTGGAAAAAATTTAGCGAGTCTTACTGTTAATTCCGCCTCTTCTACTAAAATTAAATTTAGCGAATTTGTTAAGAATTTAAGTGTTACTAATGAGTACTATGCTTTTAATACAAAATTAGATGGTAATAGCTTATTAATAGAAGATGGTGCTTTAGTAATGGATGAATATCCTACTATTCATAATCCAAATTATTTTGCATTGTATGATTCTGATGAAAATGAATATTGGGGTTTAATGCGTGCTGGTGATGGTTTAACTTATAACTTTACTATGGCAGATAGAAAAGGTACAAATTTAAATGTTAAACAAGGTCCTACTGGTACTGATTTTTCTTATTATTATATTGCCATGAATTTCCCTGTTTCAGGTGCTGATTTTACTACTGAAGTTTCATCAGAGGGAACTGAATATTTAACTTTGAATTCTAGCAGAGTTTCTGATTTTTTAATTATTGTTTTAGGCTATTCTTATGATAATATTTTAGCTATAAAAGATGAAACCACTGGTAAAGCTCTTTATAAAGATGTTGAGGTTGATGTTGAATATTACCCAGTAAAATATGTTAATGATAATAATCAAGAAGTTGTTGAAGAATTACCTGTAGTTTCTAGTTATGCTATAGGTAATGACGAAAACAGCACAAAATATTTAATTGCTATGAACGCTTTAAGTTATGGTAGTGAAAATTTAGTTACTACATCTGCTGGTGTTGAATCTTATTTAAAAGATAATAAATATCCAGAACCTATTAAGGATCCTGGGATTAATACTGCCTTAGATAAAATTAAAGAAGGTAAGAATTATACTGAAACTTTAACAACTGGTTGGTATGATAGAGTTTCTGATTCCACAACTGGTGGATATAAATATACTGCTTTAGCTGAAGCTCCTAAAGCAGAGGCAGGTTATGTAAATTCTATTACTGAATATAAATTAGGTACAAGTAAACTTAGCACTGCAAAAAGTGAAGTTACTAGTGATCGTGTGAAACTTACCTTTGATGAAAATTTCTTTGGTCAAGAAGGTACAGTAGATATTAAAGCCTCTTCAACTAATGGTAAATATGATGTAACTACTAACATTGGAACGAAGACTGTTGAAGGTCAAGGTGAAGTTTTAGGTATTGTTGATTCTACAACTACTTCTGTAGATGGTGCTAGTGGTGCTACTGATACTTATACTGCTTTTGTTGATAATACAATTAATGGTGTTAGATTTGATGGTGCTGATCAAGGCAAGTACATTTCTTCTGTTGATACTACAGAAAGTGATAAAGGTACAACAACTACTGTTTCTGTTAGTGGTAAATATGTTCCAGATTTCTTTACTAATTTAGCTAGTAGTTCTCCTGTTGCCTATTTTGGTAATGAAATTCTTGATTTTGATAAGTGGTCAGTCTCCTTAAATGGTTCATCTGATACTTTTGCTAGTTACTTAGATTTCACTATTAGCTATACTCAAAAAGATGGCAAATATGTTGATTTTAAAGTGGATGCTGAAATTACCTGGGGTGAATCAACTACAACTGCTGGTGCATATACTGTATATAGAATGATATTTGATTTTACCAATATTGGTACTACTAGTATTAAATAAAAAGGAGTTTAAAAATGAAATTTGGTTTAAATAGAAAATTCAATGTTTTACTTGCTGCTACTTGTTTAATTATTTCTGGTAGCTTAATGGGCTGTAATAAAACAGATGATAAATTAGGTGATTATACTTATAATACTTATCTTTCTACTAACCCTAAAACTTGGAATTCTCATAACTGGGAAACTAGTGATGAATCATATGTAACTGCTTATACTGAAATGGGCTTTTATGATACTCAAATTAACGCTAATAAAGATGGTTATGAAATCGTTTCTGAAATGGCTGATGGTGATCCTGTTTTAGTTGAACCTGCTAATTTAGATAGTGAAGAATATTCTAAAATTAGTGAGAAATATTATGATGGTGGTAACTTATTAGATAATGCTATTTATGATATTAAATTAAATCAATTAGCTAAATGGGAAGATGGAACTCCAATTAAAGCTGATGATTATGTTGAATCTATGAAACTTTTATTAGATCCTAAATATGCTAACTACCGTGCTGATTCTTTCTATAAAGGTGATTTGGTTGTTGCTAATGCTGAAAAATATTTTAAGCAAGGAAGAGAAACAGTTGAATCTGCTTTTGATTATCTTGATTTAAGTTCAGGTAATTTTAAAGATCCAAGTTCCGCTGGTACAAATGGTATGTACTATTTAAATTTAGGTTCTGTAAATGGTTATGTTTCAAGTGTTGCTGGTTCTTCTTCTGAAGGCAGTGATTTTACTTATAACTTATATACATTTTTTAACAATTTCAGTGGATGGAATAATGCTGGTAAATTAGCTTATCAAAGAGTTGAAGATGCAGTCTTTGGCTTTTTACTTAGAGGTTTTCAATCTAAAACATATTATACTGAACATCAAGCTTTCTATGATACTAAAAAGAGCGATTGGGAAGAAGCTGTTTCAAAAGGTGTTTCTGGTGTTACTTCTAGTATGATTTTTGGCGATAACTTAGTTATGCCTGATATTAATTTTGATGATTTTACTAACCCTGAAAATGTTTTACAAGATGGTAAAGGTGCTTTAGTTGTTAGAAAGAAATTAGATAATTCTAATCTTGAAGCAGATGGAAATAGTCAAAATTATAGTAGAGCTTTACTTGAAGCTGATTTAAGAACTATTATGGCTAATGCTCCTGGTAATGCTTCCTATAAGCAAAATTGGTCTTGGAAATGTTTAGCTTATATTGATGTTTATAATAATGATTCAGTTGCTTTTGACAATGTTGGTTTTGCTAAGGTAGATGACTATACTATTCGTTTCTATTTAACTAGAGATATTACTTTACTTGATTTAAAGTTTTCATTAACTTCTAATTTCTTAGTTAACACTAAACTTTATACTGAAAATACTATTGAAACTGCATCTGGAACTAAACAAACAACTTATGCAACTAATATGGAAGACTATATGTCTTATGGTCCTTATAAGATGTATAAGTATGAATCAGGTAAGAATATTACTTTAATTAAAAATGAAAATTGGTATGGTTATACTGATGGTAAACACGTTGGTCAGTACCAAATGACTTCTTTAGTCACTCAAATTATTACTGATCATGATACTGCTATGGGTCTTTTCTTAAAAGGTCAATTAGATGATATTACCTTAGATAATAAGGATATGAAAGATTATGGTACTTCTAGCCGTAAGACTGTAACTTATGAATCTTATACTACTAAGATTTCCTTTAATACTAATAGAAACAAGCTTTTAGAAAGACAAAAGGCAGCTGGGTCTGGATTAAATAAAACTGTACTTTCTAATTATAACTTTAGAAAAGGTTTATCCTTAGGTATTGATCGTAATACCTTTGCTGCTCAAGCTACTGGTGGTTCTAAAGCCTTTACTGGTTTATTAAATGATCTTTATTTAACTAATGCTGAAACTGGTGCTAAATATAGAGATACTAAACAAGGTAAGAGTGTTTATAATACTGTTTATGGAAATTTAGGTGGAAACACTCTTAGTGATACTAAAGATGAAAATGGAGCTTATCAACCAGCAGAAACTAAAGCATTAAGTGAAAGTCAAAATGGTTACAATAAGGCTTTAGCTGAACAATATGTTACTAAGGCTATTAAAGATGAAGTTGAATCTAAAGAAGAAGGACATTTAACTGCTTCTGATAAGATTTCTATTGAATTTAAGGTTTATGATAATCAGTCTGATACTACTACTGCTGCTCAAGCTCAATTAAATAATTATTTTACTGATTTAATTAATGCTTCTAATGCGGCTAATGGATACACTAATTCAATTGAAATTACTTTAACTAAGGATGAAAACTATTATGATTCTGCTAAAGTTGGAAATTATGATATGATTTTCTCTACTTGGGGTGGTGCTTCAATTAATCCTTATGGTTTAATGGAAGTTTATTGTTCATCAACCTTTGATTCTAACTGTGAATATGGTTTTAAAGGTAAGCAAAATAGTACACCTTTAACTATTACTTTCTCAGATGGTTCTCAAGAAACTAAGAGTTTTGATGCTTGGTATAATGAAATGGCTAATACTTTAACTTCTGATCAAACTGAAAGAAGATTAGATATCTTAGCTGGACTTGAAGCTGGTATTATTGATAGATTTGAAGCTATTCCTTTAGTTGCTAGAGGTACTACTTCATTAACTTCATTCAAAGTAGAAAATTATTCTAATAGTTATATTTCTTTAGTTGGTTATGGTGGGGTTAGACAATTAAGCTTTAATTATACTAATTCTCAATGGGCCGATGTTTTAAAACAAAACGGCAATGATTTAACTAATGAATATAAGGATTAATTTTATATATTTGTATTAGGTTAAATAAAAATTTTAAGGGTGATTTTTAATAAATTTCACCCTTTTTTTATTAAAAAATTTTGTTTTTATTCTTATAAAAAAGTATAATACTAACATAAACATTTTTTGTTTATGTCTAGATGAAAAGAGAGAGAAAAAATGAGAGATACTAAACAACTATTTAAGTACATAGGGCAGCGTATTTTATTGATGATTGTAACATTTTTAATTATCTTTATTTTATGTTTCTTTTTAGTAAGATTACTACCTATTACTCAGGCTGATGCACCTGGTAAAGATCCAGAAATGTTTTATATTACTCAAGTGAGTATGGGGAGAATGTACAAAGGCGCTGATGGAAACTATTACTCAGTTCCAGTATTTGAGCAATTATGTACTTTTATAAAGAATCTTTTTAACCCTTCAACTTTTAAAGATTCTGATGGTAATATACAAACAATTTCTAGGTTTGGTTATACTTGGAAAATTGGATGGATGCAATCACCTATGGAATTATTAGGAAAACAATTACCTCCTACTATTTTAATTAATATTTATTCTATGATTATTTCTATTCCAGTAGGTATTGGTTTAGGTATTTATATGGCTTTAAAGAAGAATAAATGGCAGGATAATGTTTTATCTATTTTAGTTATGCTTTTTATTTCTGTTCCTTCTTTTGTTTACGCTTTCTTGTTACAGTATGTTTTTGCTTTTAAGTTACAATGGTTCCCTGATATTAGAGCTAATTTTAATAACAGTTGGTTTGAACCTGAGATGTTATCTTCAATGGTTTTACCTGTTTTTGCTATGGCTTTTGGTTCTATAGCTGGATTTGCTAGATATACTAGAGCTGAATTAACTGAAGTTTTGACTTCTGATTTTATGTTATTAGCGCGTACCAAAGGTTTATCTAGAGCACAAGCTACTGTTAGACATGCTTTAAGAAATTCTATGGTTCCTATTTTCCCAATGATTTTAGGAGAAATTATTTCTGTTTTATCTGGTTCTATGATTATTGAACAGATTTTTGCTATTAATGGTGTTGGTGCTTTATTCTTACAATCAATTCAATCAAGAGATTATGATGTCTTCCAATTTGTTTCTATGTTTTATATTCTTATTGGTTTAGTGGGTAGCTTAATTGTTGATATCTCTTATGGTCTTGTTGATCCACGTATTAGAATGGGAGGTAAAAAATAATGACTGAGAATAAATATGTATTAAATTCTAATGATTTTTCTTCTGCTGATTATCAAAAAGTTAGTTCAGTTAGTAAGGATAATCTTAAATTAGTACAAGCTGAAACTAATATTCACGATCAGGCTTTTGAAACTAAACCTGTTAGTTATTTAAGAGACTCTTTTAATAGATTTTGTAAAAATAAGTCTTCTATTGTTGCTGCTATTATTATTTTATTGATTATTGTTTATGGTATTATTGCTCCTTTTGCCTCTTCTAAAGGGTATTCTGCAAAACGTTTTTCTGAATTTAAAAATGGTTTTAGAGATCCATATTTTAAAAATGTTTCTCCATATTTAGGAATTTTTAAAAATACTGGTTTTTGGGATGGTACAACTAAGGAAACTGTTTCTGAAAGTGTTTATTATACTTATAAGTTTGATGATTCTAATCATAAAGTAATTACTCAAGAAGTTTCTACTTCTACTAATTTACTTTCTAAAAGTACAATGTACATCATTAGAAGAGATACTTATGCTGTTGGTAATAAATTAATTAATGTTTCTAAAGATGAATATAATGCTTTAGTTAATTATGAAAAAGAAAAAGGTATTTATCAAAATGATAATTCAATTATGAAACCTTTAGTTGATTCTAAAACTTACATTGAAACTTATACACAGTCTTTATTAGATAAGAATGTGGCAAGCACAATCGTTAATGAAATTAAAGGCCAATTAGAAAACTATTATAATCAAAATGCAAGTGCTTATTATCAAATGGTACAAGTTAAAGAAGGCAGTTCAAATATTACTCCTTTGATTAAGAATGGTAAACTTGTAGATATTTATAAAAAGGATACTAATGGTAATAATGTTTATTTTGAGGAAATAGCTGGAAATCGTATTAATATTAGAGTCGACTATTTTGACTATTTTACATATAAGTATGATATGACTCCTTATATGGTTTTTGGGGCTAATTCTCAAGGACAAGATATTTATACAAGATTAGCTTCTGGTGCTTTATTTTCTATTGGGTTAGGTGTTGTTATATCATTAATCAATTTTGTAATTGGTTTAATCTATGGTGCTATTTCTGGCTATTATGGTGGAACTACTGACTTAATTATGGAAAGAATTACTGATATTATTTCAAATGTTCCTTCTGTTATTATTCTTACTATATGTCAAATTCAGTTTACAAATAATATTGATTTACTTTCTGCTCTTAAATCCACAGGGGTTACTTTACTTGCGATTTTAGTAGCCTTTGTTTATAACGGGTGGGTTGGCGTAGCTTCTACTACACGTATGCAGTTTTATCGTTTTAAAGGACAAGAATATGTTATTGCTTCTCGTACTTTAGGCGCAAAAGATAGAAGATTAATTTTTAGACATATTTTACCTAACGCTATTGGTACTTTAGTTACTTCTTCAGTTTTAATGATTCCTGGTGTTATTTTCTCTGAATCTAGTTTATCTTACTTAGGTATTATTGATTTTACTTCTTCTGGTATTTCTTCTATTGGTACTTTGTTACAAGAAGGCCAAAATGCAGGATTAAGAAATTTCCCACATGTTATTCTTTTCCCATGTATTGTAATTTCTTTATTAATGATTTGCTTTAATTTATTTGGTAATGGTTTAAGAGATGCCTTTAATACCTCTTTAAAAGGAAGTGAGGAATAATTATGATTGAAAACGAAGATAAAGTTTTAGAAGTAAAAAACCTCAGAATTTCTTTTAAAACTAATGGTGGTACTGTTAAAGCAGTAAGAGGTATTAATTTTTCTTTATATAAGAAAAGAGTTTTAGCAATTGTTGGTGAATCTGGATCAGGTAAATCAGTTACTTCTAAAGCTATTTTAGGTATTTTAGCTAATAATAAAATTATTGAAGATGGTCAAATTATTTTTGAAGGTAAAGATTTGTTAAAAATTAGTGAAGAACAATTCACTAAGATTAGAGGTGTAAAAATCTCTATGATTTTCCAAGATCCTTTGTCTTCTTTAAATCCTATTATGAAAGTAGGTAAGCAATTAACTGAAGCTATGGTTTTAAAATCAAAAGCTACTGTGAGAAACGCTAAAAAGAATATAAAAAGATTTGATGAAACACTTTCTAAAGTTAATGCTAAAGGCTTTAAGGAAGTTAAAGATTATGCTGAATCATTAAAAAAAGGCGATAAAGATTTTGCTATAGATAATTATCATTCTTTCTTTATGGAAGCAGTTAAAGAAGAATTAGTTAAACAAGAAAATAATTTAAGTGAATCTCTTAGAGTAATTAATGATTTTAATAATCTCTTCTTTAGTGATGATAAAGATTATTCTAATGTGGATTTAAAAAAGTTAAAAAATGAACTTAAAAGAATAGATCATTTACTTAAGAAATCCTTATTTTCTTTAGCAACTGATTCTGATGATGTTATAGAAGTTTATGTTGCTTTAATGAGAGATTATTTAGCCGATATTAAAGAATCTATTATCTTATTAAGAAAAAGAGAAGAAATTCTTAAAAAGAATAATGTAGATGATATTTATAAGTTACCTGCTAGCATTAGAGCAAAACTTAGAGAAGTTATTTTGACTCCTCATCAATATTATTCATCAATGAAAAATTTAACTAGTGAATTGATTGAACATATTCAAGCTTTATTAAGTCCTAAGGATGAACATGTTTTAAGTAATATTGCTTCTAATGTTGCTAAGTTTTACTTTACAAATGCTGTAGATGCTAAATCTACTCTTTCTAATAGTGAAGGTAAAACTCGTGCTATTGAATTGTTAAAAGAAGTTGGAATTCCTGAACCTGAAAGAAGATATGAACAATATCCATTTGAATTTTCAGGCGGTATGAGACAAAGAATCGTTATTGCTATTGCTTTATCATCTAATCCGGAAGTTTTAATTTGTGATGAGCCTACTACTGCTTTGGATGTTACTATTCAAGCTCAAATTTTGGAATTAATTAATAAATTAAAGGTTGAAAAGAATTTATCAATTATTTTCATTACCCACGATTTAGGTGTTGTTGCTAATATGGCGGATGATATTGCTGTTATGTATGCTGGTAAGATTGTTGAATATGGAACTGTCTTTGATATTTTCTATGATCCTAGACATCCATATACTTGGGCTTTACTTGGTTCTATGCCTGATTTAAAGACTAAAGAAAAGCTTAATGCCATACCTGGAACACCTCCGAATATGTTACTTCCTCCTAAAGGCGATGCTTTTGCTTTAAGAAATCAATACGCTTTAGAAGAAGACTTTGAGGAACAACCACCATTTTTCAAAATTAGTGATACTCATTATGCTGCTACTTGGTTATTACATCCTTTAGCTCCAGATGTTGAGGCTCCTAAGATTGTTTATACTCGTATTTATGAATCTTTAAAGGATTCTAATTTTAAGAATTGTCCTCATCCAGATAATTATAAAAATTCAGTTTTAAAAGATATTGGAGGTAACAAATAATGGCTAAAGCTATAAAAAAAGCTGTTAAAAAGGTTTTAGTTGACCCAAATGGCAATGTTATCAAAAGAAAACCAGGGCGTCCTAAGAAAGATACTCCAGTTTTAACTGAAGTTTTTGTTAATGAAAATGGTCAAGTTAAAAGAAAAGTAGGAAGACCTAAAAAGAATTCTATTGATTTAAAGACTGCTGATTTATCTGAAATAGAAAAGAACAAACCAGAAGCATTTGAATCTACTGATAAGGTTGTTAAGCAACCTTCTTTAGAGGAAGAAAATAAAGATAAAGAAGAAGTTAAAGAAGAAGTTAAAGAAACTAACAATACTAATGTTAATGCTGAAACTTCTATTGAAAAAGAAACTAAACAAACTCAGGATCAAACTGATTCTAGTAAAGAAGAAACTAGTGAAGTAGAAAATTATGTCTCTAGTGAAAATAATTTAAAAACTGAGGTTGTTAAGGAAGATTTAGCATCTAAAAATACTGAAGAAACTGAGACTAAATTATTCCAAAAGAATTTTGATTATAGCAATGCTAAAGAGCTTTTAAGAGTTAAACACTTAAAACAATATTTTAGATTCAAAGGACCAGTTAAGTATATAAAAGCTGTTCATGATGTTTCTTTTACTGTTTATAAAGGTGAAGTATTTGGACTTGTCGGTGAATCTGGTTGTGGTAAATCTACTACTGGACGTGATATTTTAAAATTATATAAAATCACTTCAGGTGATATTTGGCTTGATGGTGTAAGAATTGCTGCTGGTACTAGATGGAATGAAAAGGAAATTAAGTACACTAATATTCGTTTAGCTGCGGCTTTAAGAGAAGCAAAAAATAAATACAAGAATGAATTAGAAGCTTTACAAAGCGAATATTCTACTAATTTTGATGAGAGCTTTAAGCCTTCTACTATTGAAAAATTAGTTAAACAGGCAAAAGAGGATGACTTAAATGCTGATAAGGATTTAAGCGATAAAGTTAAATACTTAGAAAGATATACAAAATTAGCTGAAGATTATAAACTCAAAGTTAAAGAATTAAAAGAAAAAGCTAAAGGCATTTGTTCTGTCCAAAGAGAAGAAATTAAAAAGGCTAAGTATGATGATAAAAATTATCAAAAGAAACTTAGAAAAATTGCTGTAGATGATGTTAATAGTAAATATAGTGAATTTTTAGGTGTTTATAAAAACGATCAAGATAATATTTACAATAAAATTAATGAATTGAAAACTAAATTCCATGAAATTACTAATCAAGAATTTAATGAAGGTAAAGTAAATAAAGCCTTACAAGAAGGTAATCTTTCTAGTGATTTAGAAGAAACATATAAGCAAACTTTAGCTGATTATCAAACTTTAAATAATCAACTTAATGATATTAATATTAAATATAAAGAATATTTAGCTGAAGTAAAGAAAGCTAAAAAAGTTAATTTAGCTAATAAGGTTCAAATGATTTTCCAAGATCCTATTGCTAGCTTAAATCCAAGAATGACTGTTAGAAATATTATTGCAGAAGGTTTGATTATTCAAGGTATTCATGATAAGAAATATATTAATAGTGAAGTAGAAAGAGTTTTAAAACTTGTTGGTTTAGTTCCTGAACATGCTAATAGATATCCTCATGAATTCTCTGGTGGTCAAAGACAAAGAATTGGTATAGCTAGAGCAATTATTATGAAGCCTGAATTAATTGTTGCAGATGAACCTGTTTCTGCTCTTGATGTTTCTATTCAAGCTCAGGTTATTAATTTATTAAATGATTTAAGAAATAATTTAGGTTTAACCTTAATCTTTATTGCTCATAACTTATCTGTTGTTAAATATTTCTGCGATCGTATTGCTGTTATGTATTATGGTAATTTAGTTGAATTAGCAACTGCTGATGAACTTTTTGCTCATCCATTACATCCATATACTAAATCATTACTTTCTGCTGTCCCTTATCCTGATCCAAATATTGAGGCTCAAAGAAAGAGAATCATTTATAATCCTAGTGAAGCCCATGATTATTCTAAGCAAAAACCTACAATGAGAGAACTTGAAAAAGGGCACTTCGTTTTATGTAATGACGAAGAAGAAAAGAAATATTTAGAAGAGTTAAAATCTAGCAAATCTATTTATGCCAGAAATTAAAGAATATAAGAATAAAATTAACCTAGTCTACTATTTTAGTGGACTAGGTATCTCAATGTTAAGTTATTCTTTGTTGTGCTTAGTTATTTTTTCTATTGAGTATTTTTCTTATGATTATTTTTTATATTTATCTTTAGTTGATGCTTTTACTATTACTGGTTGTATTGGTATTCTTTTTTATTTATTAACTTTAGTTGCTGAAGCTGGGGCCTTTGACATGTTAGTTTATGCTGTAAAATTAGTTTTTTATACAACATTTTTTAGGAATTTAAGAGATACTAAGTTACCTAAAAACTATGCTGAATATAAAGAACTAAAAAGAGGAAAGAAAAAATTAAGTGTTTCTTTTATGTTGATTGCAGCATTAATTTTTTTTGTTATTGGTCTTTTTTTGTTAATACCTTATTATCAATTAAGGCCTTAATATGATAAAATTTTTAATGTATTGAAATTTGATATATTTTTTGTATAATAATTTCTAAAATAATAATAAAAAGGAGAGAAAAAATGAAAAAACAATTATGTTTAATTGCCATGGTTGGTTTACTTTCTACTTTAGTAGCTTGTGGTAATAGTGATTCTTCTATTGGTGAAAATGTTAATTCAACTGTTAATTCTTCTACTTCATCTTCTAGTAGCTCTACTAGTCAAGGCAGTAAATATGAAGGAAAAGAACAAAATGATTTATTAAGTAAAGCTCAAACTACTTATAAAGATGCTAATGGTGAAACTAAGAGATTAAATGATAATACTCTTTATACTAATGCTGGTAACCCTCATATGGATTCTACTTCAGAAGGTGGACAACATGTTTTAGTTGTGCCTTTTGCTTTTGAAAAAGATTCTAGTGATGGAAGTTATATTGAACCTACTAGTAAAACTCTTTCTTATATTAATGATGCTTTTAAAGCTACTGATGAGGAAATGAAGCAAAAGTATAATGGCGCTTATTATTCTTTAGAGTCATTTTATAATCATTCTTCTTATGGTAAAGCTAATTTTGAATGTGATGTTTTACCAAGTTGGGTTACTTATACTGGAACTGCAAGTAAATTTTTATCTGATGGTGGTCAAGGTCAAGCAGGTGCTTATGCTTCTAAGTTTATAAGAAACTATTATATTTCAGAATATTCTAAACAAAATCATGGTATTTTAGGTGAAGATGCTAAACCATTAAGTTATTATGATGCTAATAAAGATGGTTATATTGATTTAATGTGGATTGTTTATTCTTATAAAGATACTTCAGGCTCTGATTGGTGGGCTTATGTTACTTATACTGGGAATAGTTCTAATTTACAACAACCTGAAGTTAAAACTTTAGCTTGGGCTGCAACTTCTTTCATGCAAGGAAGTGCTGATTCTCATACTTTTATTCATGAAACTGGTCACACCATGGGCTTAGATGATTATTATGACTACAATGGTAAATGGAAACCGATGGGTGCTATTGACTATATGGATCAAAATTTAGGTGATCATAATGCTTTTTCTAAGTTCCAATTAGGATGGGTTGAACCATGGGTAGTTTCTAAAGAAGAACTTGAAAAAGCTGATAATAAAAAACTTATTATTAAACTTGATGCCTTTACTAATACTGGAGATTGTGTAGTTATTCCTTCTCCTAATTACAATAATACTGCTTTTGATGAATATTTTATTATTGAATTAGTTGGTCCTACTGGTATTGCAAAATATGATTATGATAATGGCTATGAAAGTACACATGGCTTTACTACTGCTGGTATTAGAGTTTTACATGTTGATGCAAGAGTTTATTCTCAAGTACAAGCTAATGATTATACCTATCCTTATTTAAAAACAGCTGATGAAGTTGGTCAAAAAGGTGTAGCTTGGAGACTTGATAATTCTTATGGTGGAAGAGCAGGAACAGGTACTAATGATAAAGGTAATGCTGATTTCTTTTCTGTTACTAGCGGAAGTTCAACTTCTAAGAATTATATGCCTTTAGTTTCTTTAGTAGAAGCTTCATATCAAAAATCTAATAATTTAAATTCTCCTGGTTATATTGCTTCTAACTCTTCTTTATTTAGAAGAAACTCTTCATTTGATTTATATAAGGGAACAGTTAAGAATTATATGCCTTCTAGATCTGCTTTATGGGATAAAGCTAAAACTATTACAAAATGGACTAGCAATACAACTAAAGTAGATAAAATTGATGAAACTATGACTTGTGATGTTGGTTTTAGAGTCTTAGATATTGTTTCTAATGATACTACAGGTTATAGTGCTTATCTTGAATTTAATATTACATCAAGTAAGTAAAAAGTTTGATTAAAATAAAAGAGTTAAGGATTTTATTCCTTAACCCTTTTTTTATAAGTCATCTTTTATAGTAGAGGCTTTAGCATAAGCTGTCGATTTTGCTTCCATAAAATCGGTTTTTATTAGGTTAGGGTCTGAATATTTACTAACCCATGACATAGATTCAGGTTCCTCATCATGACTTTCATAAATCTTTTTTAGATTTAAGTTTGTGCAGCGTAAGTTACCTAAATACATAATATAATCATCAACCATTTTGGATGTTAAGCCAGATATTTCGTTTCCAATTATATAATGACCCCAAGCCATTTCTTGTTCACATCCTTCTTTTATCATTTCTCTAAGTTCTTCATTTACTTCTTTAGTAAATAATTGAGGTTCTTCTTTTTGTAATTCTTTAATAATGTTTCTAAATAGCCATAAATGAGTGTTTTCGTCTCTGTTAATGTATCTTATTTCTTGTACTGAGCCAGGCATTTTACCATTGCGGCCTAGATTATAGAAAAACATGAAACCGGAATAGAAATAAACACCTTCTAAAATGTAATTTGCACACATTACTTTTAACAAAGTATGATAGTCTTTATGTTCTACTAATTGATTGTAACAATTTCCAATAAAGGTGTTTCTTTTTAAAAGATGTTCATCAGTTTTCCATTGATACAAGATTTCATCTCTTTCTGTTGGTGAGCATATAGTATCTAGCATATAAGAGTATGCTTGAGAATGAATAGATTCTTGAAAGTTTTGAATATTTAAACAGAGATTAACCTCATTTGCTGTTATAAATTCACCTACATTTGGTAAGTTAGCAGTTTGTAAAGAATCTAAGAAGACTAAGAAAGATAAGACTTTATCATAGGCTCTTTTTTCTTCTTTGGTCAAAGATTGAACATAGTCTTTTTTGTCTTGACTAAGATTAATTTCTTCAGGAATCCAGAAATTATTCATTGCTTGACGATACCAGTCTGAAACCCAGGTATATTTCATATTATTAAAATCGTTTAAGTTAGTAGTGTTTCCACCAATCATTCTTCTTTTACTAACTTCAATATCTCCGTTTGGGTTAAATAGTGCTTTTTGAACGAGTTTTTTGTTACCTAAATTTTCCATAATTTCCTCCTAATTTGCGCATGATTCACATTCTTCAATTTCAAGTGATTTTGATCTTACATAGTAAATAGTTTTAATTTCATTTTCCCAGGCGTGAATATATAAATTTAAAATTTGTTTCATTGTATATTCAGTAGTAATGTATAAATTCATAGAACTAGCCTGATCTATATGTCTACTTCTTTTACCACCAGCTAAGATAGACCATTCTTGATCAATGTAATGAGCGTTTTTATAAATAAAGAAGTTTTTAACATTTAAATTAGGGGCTACACGTGGAATAATTTCTCCTTTTTTCTCTTCTAAGAAGAACTTATTCATGATTGGATCAATACCCGCAGAAGTGCCAGCTAAAATAGAGGTAGACGCAGTAGGGGCGATGGCTAATAAATAAGCATTTCTTAAGCCGTAAGTATGAACGTCTTTTGCTAATTCTAACCATTTGTTTGAAGTGTAGTTTCTTAATTTAAAATAGTCTCCATTATCCCAATCAGAACCTTTAAATAATGAATATGCTCCTTTTTCTTTACTTAAATTATTACTTGCTTTTATGGTAAAGTAATTGATTTTTTCAAATATTTTATCAACAAATTCTAAATGTTCATTAGATTCCCATTTAATTAAATGGTTTGCAAGCATATGATTATAACCAGAAACCCCTAGTCCTATGGAACGATATTTTTGATTAGTAACTTCTGCATAAGGAACTGGATAAAGGTTTAAATCAATTACATTATCTAAGCTTCTAACTGCAACATCTATTACTTCTTCTAATTCTTTATCATTAGTAACATCAATATTACCTAAATTTAAGCTAGCTAAATTACAAACGACAAAATTACCAGCTTTAGTTTGTTCAGTAATAATAGCTTCACCATCTTTTGTTTCGATTGAAGTGTTTTTAAACTCTATTTCTGACATGTTTTGAGCAATTTCAGTACAGAGATTAGAACAATAGATTATTCCTTGGTGTTTATTTGGATTATATTTATTTACTATATCTCTATTAAAACAGAAAGGTGAACCAGTTTCTACTGCACTTTTTAAAATTAATCTTACTAAATCTTTTATGATAAATTCTCTTCTAGAGAGCTCTTTTGTTTTAATACAATCAAGATATCTTTCTTCCCAAAGTTTTCCATAACAATCTTCTAAATGGTAGCCTTTTAATTTATAGATCTCATAAGGATCAAAGAGATACCATTTATTATTTAAATCTTCTTTACAAAGCTTCCAAAATAAATCAGGATAACAAATAGCAGGGAAGATATCATGTGCTTTCATTCTTTCATCACCATTATTAGTTCTAATTTGTAAAAATTCTGGTAAATCCTTATGCCAAGCATCTAAATAACAGGCACAAGCACCTTGTCTTACTCCAAGTTGATCAACTGCTACAGCTACATCATTTATTATTCTAACCCAGCGAATTACTCCACCAGCGGCGCCTTTAAATCCACGGATTTCGGATCCAGAAGCACGAATCTTTCCTAAATAAAGACCCATACCTCCACCAAATTTTGAAACCATGGCAAAATTATTTATAGACTTAAAAATACCATTTAAAGAATCACCAATTGTATCAATAAAACAAGAAGAAAGTTGACAATAAGGTTTTCTAGAATTTTGTAAAGTAGGGGTAGCCATTGTTAATTTTAATGAAGAAAGGGCTTGATATAGTCTTTTAATTTTAGTTAATCTATTTTCTTTTTCATTAATATTTAGATGCATAGAGATAGCTAAAAACATTTCTTGTGGAGTTTCTAAAACAACTAAATTATGATCTCTAGTTAAGTAACGTTTATATAGTAATTCAACAGCAGAGTATGTTAATAATTTATCTTTTGAATAGTCTAAATATGTTTCTAATTCATTTAATTCTTCTTCAGAATACCTTCCTTTAAAATATTGACCATATAAGTTTTTAGAAATCAAATAATGATATTTATCTTTAAATGAAAATATGTTTCTATTAGCTAATTCTTTTTTTAATTCGGTATAGAATTTTAGTAAATAAAAACGAGCCGCAATATATTCCCATTTAGGTGCTTTAGCGGAGGTTAATTCACTGCTAGCTCTAATTAAAGCTTTAATTCTATTAGATTCTAGCATGTTAGGAATTGTAAATGAATTATATTTGTTTAATAGATTTATTAAAGAATAGTTTTCTTCTGGATAATCTTTTTCTATTTCTTTTAAAAATTTATTTACTTCATATTCTTTAAAATCATTTGCAATTTGATTTCTAACTTCTCTTAATTTTGATTTATGGTCGCGATATAGAATAAAGGCTTTAGCTTGTTTTGCAAAGTTTTTTTCTATTAAAGCTTGTTCTACAAGATCTTGAACTTGTTCTACAGTAATTGTTTCTTTATTTATTTTACTTATGACTAAATCGGTTAAGTTAATAATTATTTGATCTAAATCATTTATTTTTTCGTCATTAAAGGCTTTTTTTATAGCGACTTCAATTTTATGACGATTGAAGTTTTCTATTGAACCATCACGTTTATAAATTAACATATATCCCCCTAGAAATATTAACAAGTACTATTTTATCAACTATATTTTTGTTTGTTTAGTAAGATACTTTCTTTTATAAAAAAAGGACTGTGAATAAAATCACAGTCCAATAATGTTTTAAACTAGAAATTAATCTAATTTACCCATCTTAATGATGGCTTTATATCTTCTTTCAGCGGCCTTTTCACACTTTGTAAATAATTCTTCAGCGTGTTCAGGATTGAGTTTAGGTAATTGAGAGAATCTAGCTTGTAACATGAGATAATCTCTAAATTTGCTGAAATCAGGAGCTTTGGAATCTAATTGTAAAGGATCTTTACCTTGTTCAATTAAACGAGGATCATATCTGAAGATTGGGAAGTAACCACATTCAACAGCCATCTTTTCAGAGACTTCAGAATAGGTTAAACCACCTTTGATGTGATGTAATAAGCATGGAGAATAAGCAATGATTAAGGAAGGACCATTGTAAGATTCAGCTTCTCTGAAGGCCTTTAAGGCAGCAGCAGGATTGGCGCCTAAAGAAATTTGAGCAACATAGACGTGTTCATAGGCCATAGCAATTAAAGCTAAGTTCTTCTTGGTTTCTTTCTTACCAGAAGAGGCAAATTCAGCAATAGCACCAGTTTGAGTAGATTTACTAGCTTGACCACCAGTGTTGGAATAGACTTCAGTATCAAGGACTAAGATATTAACATCTCTATCGTTAGCGATGACATGATCAAGCCCACCATAACCAATATCATAAGCCCAACCATCACCACCGATAATCCAAACAGACTTATCAACTAAGTCAGCTTTCATATCTAATAAGGCTTTGATTTCTTCACATTTACTAGCTTCAATTAAGGAAATCATCTTATTGTAGATAGATCTGGTGTGATCTCTATCTTTGATGTGTTGTTCATAATCAACTAAAACTTCTTTTAACTCAGGTTCAACTTTATCTAAATTGTTGTTGATAATAGTAACGATTTGAGCAAGCTTGAAATCAGAAGCAACTCTCATACCATAACCATATTCAGCATTATCTTCGAATAAGGAGTTAGCCCAAGCAACACCATTACCATCTTTATCGACAATAAATGGTGATAAAGGAGTAGAACCATTATAAATAGAAGAGCAACCAGTAGCGTTAGCAATCATCATATCTTTGCCGAATAATTGAGTGGCAATTCTATAATAAGGAGCTTCACCGCAACCAGCACAAGCACCACAAACTTCAGTATATGGAGTTAAGAAGGCGGCACCTTTAACCATAGAGGTTGGGAAGGCATCTAATTTAGGTTCAACATGTTTATATAAGTAATCAGCTTCAGGTTCATGACTGAATTGAGACTTGGCTTCAACCATCTTTAAAGCCTTGACATTCTTCATAGTGCCATCAGCTTGTTTGACCATCTTACCAGGGCAGGCAAGAGCACAAACACCACAACCGACACAGTTTCTAGGTGAAACTTGAATTCTGAAGTGCATACCTTTAACTTTAGGTCCACCCATAGCAGGTAAGACATTGCCTTGTTCAGCTTCAGGTAAGCCTTTTAATTCTTCATCAGTTAATAAGAAGGCTCTGATAGTTGAGTGAGGGCAAACAAAGGCACATTGGTTACATTGAATACAATATTCTTTATTCCAAACAGGGACAACATCAGCGATTGATCTCTTTTCTTTGAAAGCATAGTTATTCTTGAAAGTACCATCTTCAAGTTCCCATTTTCTGAAAGTAGAAACAGGTAAATCATAACCATCTAATGAACCAACAGCGTTCATATATTCATCAAAGTATTCATCACCGGTCTTTTCTCTTTCTCTGAAGTTAGGAAGTTTAATCCATTCAGGATCAACTTTAACTTCGATTAAGCCATTAGCACCAGCATCAATAGCTTTATAGTTAGCTTGGACGATTTCATCACCCTTCTTATAATATGACTTATAAGCCATCTTCTTCATCCATTCTTGAGCTTCGGCATAATCCATAACTTTAGAAAGTTTGAAGAATGAAGCTTGTAAAATGGTGTTAGTATGTCTACCCATCTTACATTCAGCAGCTAATTTGTTAGCATCGATGATATAGAATTTAGCATGATGTAAAGCTAAATCATGTTTCATCTTATTAGGCATGACTTTGACTAATTGTTCAGGAGTCATATCAGTATTAAGTAAGAAAGTACCGCCATCTTTTAAGTCTTTAGCGATATCAAACTTAAAGATATATGAGTCTAATGAAACAGAGATAAAGTCAGCATTTTGAATATAGTAGCAAGAATGAATAGGAGATTTACCGAATCTTAAGTGAGATCTAGTAACACCACCAGATTTTCTTGAATCGTAAGCAAAATAAGCTTGAGCATATTGACCAGTAGCATCACCGATAATCTTACAAGAAGATTTGTTAGCGGAAACGGTACCATCAGAACCTAAACCATAGAATAAGCAAGATTTATAATCACCTTGGATTTGGAAAGAATCATCAACAGGTAAGGAGAGATGGGTAACATCATCATTAATACCAATGGTGAAACCAGTAAATGGCTTCTTAGTATCTAAGAAATCAAAGACAGCTTTAATGTGCTTAGGTTGAGTATCACGGGAAGAAATACCATATCTACCACCGATGATAACATCGAAATGTCTATTAACTTGTTGTAAAGCAGTAACGACATCAAGATATAAAGGTTCACCAACAGAGTTAGGTTCCTTTGTTCTATCTAAGACAGCAATCTTTTTAACTGTTGAAGGAATAACTTCAGCTAATAACTTAGCAGAGAAAGGTCTATATAAGTGAACTTTAACAAAGCCAACTTTTTCACCTTCTTTGTTTAATCTTTCAACTACTTCATGAGTGGTTTCACAAGCAGAACCCATTAAGATTAAAATCTTAGTGGCATCTTTAGCACCTTCATAAACAAAAGGAGCATAATATCTACCAGTTAATTCACTAGCAGCTTTGAAGTATTTTTGAGCAACTTCAACAATGTGTTCATTATGTAAGTTTTGAGCTTCTAAAGTAGTGAAAACAGTATCATCGTTTTCAGCACCACCTCTAGTAACAGGGTTACCATGAGGGTTCATAGCCTTTTTCTTAAAGGCTTTGACAGCATCCATGTCAAGTAATGATTTCCAACCAGCATCTTCAACAAATTCAACATTTTGAATTTCGTGAGAGGTTCTGAAACCATCAAAGAAATGCATGACAGGAGCAGAAGCTTCAATAGCAATTAAGTGAGCAACAGGAGCTAAATCAGCAACTTCTTGAACAGAACAAGAGTTAATCATAGTAATACCAGTTTGTCTACAAGCATAGACATCTTGATGATCACCAAAGATTGATAAGGCTCTAGAAGCAATAGATCTAGCAGCAACATGCATAACAGCAGGTAACTCTTCACCAACCCATTTATAAATGTTTGGAATCATTAAGAGTAAACCTTGGGAAGCAGTATAAGTAGTTGATAAACAACCAGCTTGTAAAGCTCCGTGAACAGAACCAGAAGCACCAGCTTCAGATTGAAGTTCGACGACATTTACTACGTTACCAAAGACGTTTTTCTTTCCTTGGCTAGCGTAAGCTTCAACACCTTCAGCGATAGGTGAAGAAGGGGTAATAGGATAGATAGCAGCAACTTCAGTAAAAAGGTAAGAACCTAATGCAGCAGCAGTGTTGCCATCAACGGATAAAAAGTGTTTTTTAAATTCCATAAATTCCTCCACAACAAGTTTATTATAAACTTTTGTTACTATAATTTAAATAAGAAAAATTATCGAATTGCTTTTGTCAAATCGCTTTCATGTGTTAAAATCTTAGTTTGCATAAACTAACTTATTAAAATACATTTTGATAAGATAAAATAGTTGAATTGATAATTTTAGAAAAAAACAACACTTTTATTTATTTATTTCTTTAAAAGAAATTTATAATTATTGACATCGCTTACAATTTAATTGATACATATATTTTCTTTTGATAATATAAAATTGTATAGAAGGAAAAAATTCTATACTAAAACTAGCTAGTAATAATATCCCTTTAAAAAGGAGGTCAGTATTATAAAGGGATCAATAAATTTTATAATACAAAAAATATGAAAAAATTTATAAAAATAATGCTTATAACTTATTTAGGTTATTTGTCCACTTTCTTCAGATTTTTGCATAAAGATAAAATTTATTTGATTAATAACAATAATGTACATATTTCTAGTTTAAATTATAAAAAGATGAAGATTATGGGATATAACGATAGGGAAATTAGTTATATATCTCAAAGTGAGTATAATGAAATTAAAAAAATAGACACTGATTTTTCTCTTCGATTCTCACTTTCAGCAAAACCTCCATATATTAGTCTTGAACCAAGTTTAAATATAAATATCGAAGATAAAATTAAAAATATTAATGTTTCAAGGAGAATCTCAGTATGAAAAAGGCTCTAATTTTTTTACAAAATGATGTAGTAATCGTTTTTAGTATAGTTTTGTTTATTACATTTAGTATCTTATATGGTTATTTTATAGATTTTTTTGGATTATATACTACTGCTGGTAGTATTGGATCTACAATTTTTGCTTTTTTATCTTTTCTTTTTGGATTAAATATTTTAAGAAAGTTTTTTAATAATAAAGATTTTATATTAACAAGTATTTTTTTATCTATTGCTATTATTAGTTTTCCTCTTATTGTTTTCTTTTATTCTTTGAATTCTTTTAATCCTCAAAACGTATTAGGAAATTTGTGTGGAGTGTTAATTTTTGGCTTACTTTCTTTTATTAGTGTTGCTATATTAGGTTATTATTTGTTTACTCTTTATAAGAATAAAACATTATTCCTTAAGGTATTATTTTTTGTAATTACTTTTAGTTTGGTTATTTATTATTTATGTTGTTTTGTTGATAAAATAAATTATATGTTCACTTATTCGAAAAATGAATTTAATAATTTATATTTTTTATGGGAAATGATTCTAGCCTAAATGTAAGTGTATATCAAGAATTTCTTTTAGAACGTGCTGAAATTCTTAAAGAATATTTAACTAGAAATTTATTTTCTTTAATTATATTAGGAATTTATAGTTTTTTACCTGCAATTAATTTAGTTTTTGTTATTATTTCTTTTTTTCAAAGAAAAAGGAGCTAGTTAATAGCTAACTCCTTTAAATAATTAATTGCTTCACTTGAGCTATGGAATATTTTTCCATAACTTTTTATTGCTCCTATTAAATATAGATTTATATAGCAAAATTGTGATTCAGCTATTGAACTAGATAATAACTCTTCTTTACTTTTTGCGTGTGGAAGAGAACCATCTCGAGAATCTGAGAAAATGGCAATTATTTTTTTATTTTTATCTTTTTTGGCTAAACTTACAAAATAACCAATTTCACAAGCTAACCCTAAGTCATCATCTAGATTACAAAACAAAATGTCTGCTTTTTCTAATTTTTCGGTATCAGCTTCAAATATTTTTATTGAATTGGCAGATTTGCTTTTATCATTAATTGATTTATTTTCTTGAGGTAAATATAGATTTATGTTTGGAATTTCTTTTCTTATTTTATCTGCTAAGGAAGCATTATAAGTTAAATCTTTTTCGTTAAATAAAGAAGCTCCAAAATAAACATTCATTATTTTAAGCCCTCAGCTAAATGTAGAATGTAATCTTTTACTTTATCTTTTAATTCTTCTTTTTCTAATGCGAAGTCTAAGGTGGCTTTTATATAACCAAATTTATCACCTATATCGTATCTAGTACCTTTAAAATTACAGCCGTAAAGATTAACTTTATCCATGGTTTTTCTAATAGCATCAGTTAACTGGATTTCTCCACCAACACCAGGAGTTTGTTTTTCTAAGGCATCAAAGATTTCAGGTTTTAAAACATAACGACCCAAAACTGCATAATCAGAAGGAGCTTTATCTATAGCTGGTTTTTCCACAAAATCTTTAACAGGAATTAAATTATCATCAATTAGTTCACCTTTAGGATCGATGATACCATATTTATTTACTTGATCATGTTTAACTTTTTGAACGCCTAGGATGTTTCCATCAACTTTATAATAGGCATCAATTAATTGTTTTAAAGCTGGTTCACCTTTATTTACTACTAAATCATCACCAAGTAAAACAGCAAACGGCTCATCACCAATAAATGTTTTGGCGCATAAAATTGCATGACCTAAACCTTTTGGCTCTTTTTGTCTAATATAATAAACATTAGCCATTTCAGCAATTTGATGCACTTCATCTGCTAATTTATCTTTGTGAGAAGCTCTTAAACGAGTCTCTAATTCGAAATTAACATCAAAATAATTTTCCATTGATTCTTTAGTAGAATTGGTGATGATAATTATATCTTCAATACCTGACTTAATAGCTTCTAAAACAATATAGTGAATAGTAGGAGTATCTACTATTGGTAACATTTCTTTTGGTAAGGCTTTGGTTGCAGGTAAGAATCTTGTACCTAAACCCGCGGCAGGAATAATTGCTTTTCTTATTTTCATTTTTATTCTCCTTTTTCGTTCTTATTGTACTTTATATTTAAAATTTTAACAAAATTAATCTTTAGTATCATCTTTTAAAATAGCATCAATTGCTTTAATTACTGCGCCTCTAAAACCTTTTTCTTCTAGTTCAGTTACGCCTTTAATTGATTTACCACCTGGTGAGCAAACAGTGTCTTTAATAACAGCAGGATGAATTTTATCTACTAAATACATTTTTCCTGTTCCAATAATCATTTGGCTAGCGATGGTGAAGGCTTCTTCTCTAGAAAGACCAAATTGAATAGAAGCATCTGCTAGAGCTTCTATGTACATAGAAGTGAACGCAATACCACAGCCAGCAATTATTCCAGCTATATTAAATTTACTGGTATCAACTTCTTCAATTAGTGCAACACCTTTAAAAAGATTTTTAAAGATTTTATATTCTTCTTCAGTTAAAGTGTTTTTATTTTCTACTATTAAAATACCATCTTGAACAGCAATAGGTAAATTAGGAATAGTAGAAATATGATGAGTAGAAGCATTTAATAGATTTTCATAATAAGCAGAATCAAACCCAATTACTATAGAAATTAATACTTTGTTTTTTAATTCGTTTAAAACAGATTTTATTAATTTATCAACAACATTATTCTTAACAGCTAAGATAATATAATCTGTATTCTTTATAACTTCTAAAGCATCTTTACAAGGATTTACTTTATATTTTTTACTATTTATTAAGCATTTATCAAAATTTTTTTCACATACATAGATATCTTGAGGTTTTATTTTTTTTGCCCTTAATAACCCACAAATGATACCTTGACCCATGTTTCCAAAACCAATAACACCTAGTTTCATATTCACCTCTCAATTGACTTTTTTATTATAAACTTTTTGAAAATAAATTAGGTAATAAAATTAGCTAATAGTAAGTAATATAAAGATAAAAAAATAATTTTTAGACTATTTTTATAAAATATATGTATCAAAATTGGTACAAATACACTTTATATGTTTTTAAAATGATTATAAATAAATAGAAGAAATATTAAAAATAAGCCATATATATCGTATTATTTTCGATAAAAAATGATTTAAAAGTTTGCTTTTATACCTTTACTTAATTAAATAGTATTTTATTGAAAGTGCTTTCTTTTATTGATAGAATTAAAACGGAGGAAACAAAAAATGAAAAAACAAAAATTTTTAATTTGCACATTGTCCTTACTTACTGTAGGATTAATGACTGCATGTTCCAATGCTAATGTTGGTACGCCTGACGTAGGTGTTAATTCATCCTTAAAAGGTGAAAAAGGCGATACCGGAGCTCAAGGTCCTAAGGGTGATCAAGGTGAAACTGGAGCACAAGGTCC
>ERZ808262.123-NODE-123-length-58202-cov-10.280152_pt1 | contig 58202 bp, 68 predicted proteins | sample MGYA00520895_ERZ808262 | MGnify/ENA primary metagenome ERZ808262 (study PRJEB31516, sample SAMN03275588) | gut metagenome | biome: mammalia-associated habitat; material: feces | host: Papio cynocephalus | place: Kenya | collected 2012-08-02 ...
CTATATCTTATAATTTGAAACTTTATACTTAACCTAAATAAGAAATATTCATTAAATATGTACGGCGAGGAGACTTGCTATCTGATGGGCGGATTGATGCAGGCAACAGAAAAGGAGCAATGCTAAGCACTGCTCCTTTTTAGTTATTTATATTTTAATTTAATGTGGCAAATGGACTGGATTTCAAGTCTTCGCTCATTCTTGATATAGTCCTTAAATCTTGCGCTTCTTTTCCAACCTTTTTACATTTTCCCATTAATAATGCAGTCGATTCTTCAACGTCATCTCTAAATGCAATAGCTTTTCTCTTTACTTTCAATATAAAAACAATAAAGTTTAAATATGAAAAAACAGTGCTAACCAATAATATCCACCACCAATAATCAGTAATATAATCTATAATACACCAACCAGAGTTACATAAAACTATTGTTGCCAATGCCATCACAATGAAACTATATGCAGCGTGCCTTAATGAAGAAAAACGTAACCATGAATAACGAAATTCATACTCACCTAAGCACCATCCAAAGAAAATATAAACTACAGATAGTATACTTAATACAGATAAATGCCTAAGAGCAAATTCTTTAAAATTAGGTTCTATGCCACCTAATAATAACACAAAAGCATTAAACATAAAAACAAATAAGCATAAAGAGGACATACTACGTGTTTGGCACATTTCTGTCATTTCTGATAGCTTTTGTGCCTCCATGTTGTTTATTTCCTTTTTTGTCTGTTCATTCTTACGTTTTACCTCCTCAATTTTACCATTTGTACTTTGTCCATCAATTACTACGGGATGAAGTTGTTTTAAACTTTCATCATCCATCAATACATCACGGCATTTAGTAAATGAATCGTTGATAAACTTTGTAAACTTGAAGAACCTCTCACACAAGTTTTTAGTGTAAGAGGTTACATATTCTGTAGCAACAAAAGCGATAGACATTGTTGCTGCCATACAAACCAATGTAGAAAAATCATTTATTGCCATCTTCAAACAATTTGATTAAGTCTATCTCTTTTGCATCTTCTCTAACAAACAACCCATCAAAGAAAGTAATTAAATCCTTTGCCAAATTAGGGTTGTTAAAATTACATTCTGCTGTTCGCTTCTCTATATCTGTTTCTATACGATATGCTTTATCATCAGCTACAGTAAAATGAATTTCCTTTTTACTTGGGTCTTCTGTAAAATAAGGACAAGCTTTACTTTCCTTCACTTCTACTGGGTAATTCTTTTCCTTATAGTAGGCAAGACGTTTGTATAAATTAGATGCTTTTGCATTCTCTTCATTATACTTGTTTAGTAATATTTTTAGTTTGCCTCCCCTTTCTAGAAACTCACTTAATGCAATAATGTATTCTTGTTTATTACCAACATGGTGACATAGGCAACCTGCGAAAATGCGGACTTCTTTTTGAGCAGTCTGGAAAATCCTCACAAGCACCTCTAAGGCATGTTCTTCATCGGAATTGAGAAAAGTTTTATTCTCTCCGCTGATAGACAATGCCATCACGAAATCTTTATAGTTCTTTTCAACTGCCATAGTATAAAGTTCATAAAATTGTTATAACGTTATTTGTTTAAATGCTTCTAAGCGATTGCAAAATTAATCAAATGTTTTCATATCAACAAATTTCTGTTTATATTTTTATATAAACTTGCAAAGATTTACCAAATGTTTTACAAATAATTTTAAAAATAGTTCTAAAACATTTTACTATTGTGACAATTCCAACACAACAAAGTGTTGCCAACTAGAAAGAACAAAGGGAGCACCTTTCGATACCCCCCCTCTTGTTATTTCCAAAGTCAGCTACTTAGCGGACTACTCGACCTGCTGACCGTCAAACTTCGGCTTTTCATACACCAAGCCATGCTCTATTTAGGAATCGGCATAGGTTACGCCTGAATTTGTGAACTTGATAATTTTATAATTGCATGGCTGATCATTAAAGGTAATGTTTGTGTTATCACAAGTTAGTGTAATTTGTCCACTAGTCTTCCCCGAAGCAATTAAGGCATTAGCTAAGTCTTCTACCTTTCCTGTAAGGTTAGTTCGAGGAATATTTAGAATTGACAGTTTAACGCAATTACCAAAGGAGACAATACTCCCGTATATCTTATCATTACCAAGAATTACATTTTCAAGTTTTGGAGTATTCAAGAACACATTAATATCTCCATATAAGTTTTGATTATTGTAAAGTGATATTGCTTGTAATGAAGAGCAGTTCCCAAGAGCAGATATATCCCCATATACATCAGTACTATGAACATCTATGTTCTCAACATATTTAGTACATATACTTTTTAAATCTCCTTTGGAAAGGCTTACACCTAAAGCGAGGTACTTCATATCGTTTGTAAATTTCAAGTCATCTACATCTATGCAGAAAGAGCTGTTTAAGATATTCAAAAGTGACATTTTGTATTTGTTCCCTACAATTATATACCCATTTGAAGACGAAACATATAATGTCTCCAATGTATCTTTGGTACAGTTGTAAGTAGTACCATTGTTTTGAGTAAAGGTCTGGTCTGTAAAATAACCTCCTACAATATTTAATTGCATATTTTCCGTAAAACGGATTTGCATTTTTCGACTAGTACCTGTTGTGCCAAATGTTATTCTACACGTACCCAATTTGTTTAAATCGGCATTATTGCAGATTTCCTTTAATACTGTTACTAAACATTTTCCCATATTATTAACTATTAAATTGTGAATCTAAAAATGATATTCTATTTTTTACCCAATTTTGAACTCTTTTTATAGAGTTGTAAAAACCTCCGCCAAATGGATAGTTTTTATATGGACTTGAATATGGTGGTACACCTACAACGGAGTTTTGTGCCTCAAACGTCAAATCTCTATACAAGCATAATTCTCCCTTCAAGTATTGCTTGGTGTTGTCATAGGCATTTCCATTTCCCCATCCTATTAGTTTCCATTCTGTTTCAGTGTTGTCTTTTCTGTATGACGGTGTTTCTGGGTATGTTTCTAATTCTTTAAGCAAATTATCAAAACCTACCTTACATAACCAATCTGTAAGTAATGACAATATATTGTTCTCAGTAAATATCCCTAAATCTCTTAATTCCTTATAACGTTTCTTTATTTCTGATAAATATAGAGTGTACAGATAACCAGATGGAGTCTCACTTTCTGTACCCAACAAGCCTTGTTTATCACTGCCATCAATAACAAATAATCCGCTAGGATGATTACCAAATATGCTATCTACATCATAAAGCGTTGGAATAATAGTTTTACCATTATAGCTACACCAGATTGTATTTCTATCAATGCCGTCTATATTGTACAGAACCTGATTCATCAAGAACCAATCTATCATCGGTGAAACTGCAAAATATTCCTCGAACTTTTCTTTGGAGGTCGAAGCCTTTATTTCTGACATCGCTTTGGAAAATCTCAAAAGATAGTCTTTTACTTTTTTACTGTTAGAATCTGTATTAGACAATTCTTTTGGATTATCACCATCATATTTATTCCCATCAATATCTATAAGGGACTTAGGATTTCTGATTTCAAACTGAGACCAATCAATTTTGCCTCCCCATAAGGTTGTCGCATTTATATTTCCATCAAGGATAATATTCTCAGCTTTCTTCTTGTCACAGTTATATACTTCTTTAGATTTCTTCAAGTTCCAAGCATACACACCCATCCAAGTTTCCTCTTGTGTATTACTATTTACCCAAGTAATGACAATAGGGAAACCATCGGGATGACATTTCGCTCCAGTGAAAAAATCCTTCTTTATATCACCCAATCCATCAGTCACACTGTCATTGGAATAGCTGTACTCATAAGGATATTGCTGACCTATTGGGCGAGACTTATACACTTGCTCCATCAACCAATAACCAACAATGCACTGACCTCTGAAAGCATCAATGTAGTACTTCTTTAGGTGGAAGCTGTCTTGTGTAGGGAAATCGCCAAACTTTATCTCGCTGCCATCATTGATGTCTATAGCCATATTCTTGACATAATAGCTCATAGAAGAGCTACCCTGAGCATTCAAGATTACAGGCTTGTGGAAGTAGTTACCATCCTTGTCATTGTACTCTATTTCTGCCTCAATATCATCAGTCTTGGTTGTTGGCAACTTAGGCGCATAGATTTTCACCTGTGCTGCTATGCGAGGGATAGGAAGCTCGATATGCTCGTAGTTGCTGAAATCGGAAGGATTCTCCATCTTGATACCAGCAGACTTGAAAGCATCGTTTACTTCTGTTGCAGCTTCATCAGATAACTCTAGATGTTTGAGGGACATCTTGTGTTCGTGCCTTGTACCTTCTAAATCTCTGTAGCCTATCACCTTGCCATCTGCATCAGTTGTGATTTCCATTCTTCCCTCGGGGTCTTCGATATGGGAAAACTCTGTTGGGATAGTCTCAGACTTGACATTGTGGATATAGTGGCTGCCATCTGCATTTGTGGCAGACAGCACCTTACCATCTGCGTCAGTCTCAACTGCAAGATATTCCTCGTTCCCTTGCAAGGAGAAGACGGAAAGAAGGTCTTGAAGGCTTGTGTCTATTGTACCTACCTTCTCCTGCAAGGTTGCAAGGTCTGATTGAAGCTGAGAGACAACTTGCTTCAAGGCATTGACTGCATGAATCTCACCAATGATTTCTCCGTCTCTTCTGATACCAAGTAATACATGGTCTGCTGCATCAAGCCAGACAGCAAAGAACTCCTCGTTCTGCTCTACGTGGTACATCTCATTGAGAGGGAAGTATGGCTTGCCTGTCTCTCTATAGATACCAAAGAGAAGCCTATCCTCGCTGTCTGTGATGGCGTGGATGAACTCCTCGTTCTCTATTACTTTGAAGGGGGTATCTTGGATATTGCCTTCCTCATCCTTGATGGTTGTCTTATCAAGGTTCTTGGCTACATTGTCAAGATTAGTAAGAATACCTGTAAGAGTCTCAGTATTCTCTATGTTAGCAAAGAATGTCTTCAATTCATTCATAGTGTCAATGACATTAGTAGTGTCCTCGTCACCAATGATAGTTGCTACTCTATTAGCAATCAAGTCAATTTGAGACTGCATCTTATCCTCTATAGAGCTAGTCTTACCATGAACTGGAGTACCATCCCATTGTATACCAGCTAGTAATTTATCTTCTGCATCAACCATTGCAAAGATAAATTCCTTATTTTGAACATATTTAAAAGGAGAAGGAACTAAATTACCCCCATCATCTTTAATAGCAGAACTATCAATAACCTCTTTCATGGAGTTCATTGTTTGTTCCATTCTTTCTCTAGCTTCATCAGCTTTGGTAGCAGCTTCCTTGCTGGCTTCTGAAGCTTTGTCATTGATACTTTTCAATGCCTCAGAGGAAATTTTTTCCTCTGTTACTGCTTCATTCTGTATTTTATCAGTTGATACAGCATCCTTAGAAAGTTTGGTATTAGTAACAGAACCATCCTTAATAGTAAGATTTAATGGTTTACCCGTACTATTCTTCAATGCTGCATTAATTAAATGTGTATCTGTACTCATAATACTGTATTATTTTTTCACAAAGGTAAATATAATAAGATATAAAAATGTATGTCTTACAAAACTCCTTATCAAAGTTAAAGCAAACAAAAAGGAGTAACCATTGCTGATTACTCCTTAACCAATCTCTGAGGCTTACTTTTTCTTTCTGCCTCCACCTTTCTTACATGCCATAATCTTAATTATTAAACAGTTAAATCTACAATTACCTACAATCTTCTATAGTCTTTATCCAAGTCTCAATCTCTTCCTTTGTGGAACCTATATTATCAATCTCTACATTCTTATCTCTTAGGAATTTCTCCCATTCCTTAGAATCTGAAGGAGCATCTTTCCATTTGTTCTTGATAAGTTTCTGCAATAACAGTCTATATCTCTTATTACCAATAATCTTATTGAATGCCTGTGAGGATTCCATAGTTTCCTTACTCTTGGGAGCAGTGGTTATTTCCTTGGTCTCTTCCTCCTTAGAGTTACCATAGTCTCCAAACACAGCAGTACTTTCTTCCTTAGGTTTAGCTTCCCCAGAAGTCTCAGAATCTACATTAATTGTCTCTCCAGTATTAGGATCTATTGTAACACCTGTATCATTTATACCCTCTAAAGTTACTTCCTCTACATCATTGAACTTTACTTTACTTTCTTTCTTGACAGAGTTCTGTGCTGCTTCTTCCCTTTGCCTCTTGGCTTCTTCCTCTGCAAGTTTCTTAATGAGAGCCTTTGCCTGTTCCTCAGTAGCCTCCTTCACTTCCTTGGTATTTCTGTTTACCTTGATGGCTACAGGTTTCTTAGAGGAATCCAATACATAGTAATCCCATACATCTTTGCTAGTTGCAGGAAGAAAGTCACCATCAAGTATCTGCCTAATGCGTTTTAACTGACTTACTTTCTTATCATCAGTGACCATGGTACCATCAAGATAGAATATATCAGCATTATCTGGACTATAGGTATAGTACCTTTGATTGAAGATAAGCTGTCTTCTGTTGGTATTTCTCCACTCACTATTTTCATCAGTAGTAGTGACAGTGTTTACAGGAGTTGCAGGGATAATCATCTTACCATCCTTATCAAGGGCATAAATACTATAGGAACTTCCTGCTGTACCAAACATAGCTGCATCAGTCTGCAAGGCACCTGCCTCATCATACTCATTGAGTAAATCTTGGCTACCAAGTACCCTAGCAGTGATATTGATTCTAGGATTCATATCTTCAAAAGCTCTTATGAACTCTCCTCTGTCAAAGTTACTGTCCAAGACAAAGGTCTTCTCTATTTTTCCATCATGGGTAAGAGATACCTCATTCTTATGCTTTCTGAGCAATATGAAGTCCCCCTCCTTATTCATGTGGAAGATAGTACTGAGTTCAATGGCAGCTTTCATTCTAGTCTGATAGTCTGGAGCAACAACCTGTTGAAGCAAGTCATTGATTCTATTCTTCAATGTTCCATCATTCATCTCAGTATACTTCAGTACCTTCAAGTATGATGGAACCATCCTGCCATTGCTTGCTGGCATAAGCACAAAGGCACTACCTAAGTTACCTGCAACATTCGTAGGAACCATCACATTGTCTAGGGAAGTACCTACCACCAAGAACTGACTTAACTCCTGTATGCCCCATGCAAGGTCTTCAAACCTATAATTCATAGGATTCCTTTCCTTGTCAGACAGAAGTTCCTTCACACTTCTATATGGAGTACCTTCGTCATTCACTCCCTGTCTTACTATATATCCAGGTATCTGTGACTTAGGAACAATTTCAGTAGTATAGTCCTCAGCAACATAGAACCTGTCATTAGGATGCTTCCTTAGATACTTGGTTCTCTCTGGTATAATCAATCCTAAGTCTCTTATAGGGCTAGGTGTACTTTCAGAAGTATTTCTATTCCATATTCTATACCAAGAAACCCTCATGTCAGGATTATTGGCACCATATCCTGCTACACCTATTGTGAGATACTTCTTACCATTGAAGTCTATGACTCCACCATTGGCATCATTGTGGATGCCTGTGATACCCTTGTTTATCTTGTTGTCATAGTCAAGAACCAACAACAGATGATTTTTCATAACATTGTCATGGGTAGCATTATCCTTAGGATTAACTACCAAGAACTTCACCTTTGCATGAGGATTGTTCTGAATGATTCTTGCAAGCTCATGGTCAATGATGTTCTGTAGATTGATTCTCTCTGCTTTCATCCAAGCATAGAACTTATTCATTTCATCATTAGCCTTGACACCCTTCTTTAACTCTATTCTACCTTTACTTACCAAAGGTTCCATCTTGTATCTACTCATGGCATTACCACTGAGGGTACTGCTGGATTCTATGTTCTCCTCGCCTAAGCTATTGAGATTGTCAACATCCTCATTGACATCAGATGTATGTACTTCCCTATCAGTAGTAGGGAGGCCTTCCATCTGTTCATCAATGCTCTCAGATTTCACAATGACATGATCACCTTCATCAAGGATGTGCTTGTCATTAGTCATTATGGAAATGTCAGCAAGAGCTACCTTTCTAGCTTCCTGCTGTTCCTCTATAGCCTTGTCTATGTCAAAGTTCTTACTTACCTTCACTTGTGTTTGTTGTTTGTCATTTGCAAAGGTACCATTAAAATACCAATCTCCATCTATTTTCTGTAGAGAATCTGCAATAAACAACTCATTTTTCTTGTTTTTCTGTTCATCAGTGACAGTTTCATAGTCTTCTGGGGAGATGTAAAGTGATTCCTTGTTATTATCAATGGAGAAAGTAATCTTATCTCCAGTCTCAGTAGTATTCCTTCCTTCATTGTCACTATTGTCATCTACCCTTGTTACAATGAACCTACCCTTCTTAAGATTCTCAGCAGAACCATAGTACATCTCACCCATGTCAACAGCACCACCCTTATAGTCATCATCAAGAAGTTTCTTGGCATTCCATTGTCCATCAGGTATTTGATGCAAGTCTTCATTATCTATAGTATTTGGTTGGGATTTTGCTTCATTTGTAGTAGTGTTTTCTTCCACATTCCAAGGTACATCCTCCAAACTCTGTTTACTAAGATTTTCATTAGTTGGAACCCCTGTTACTTCAACACCTTCTGTATTCTTTTGTGTAGAACTGTCAGTAGATTCCTCTACTTTCTTCTCAGCAGCCTTCTTAGCCTCTTCTTCCTTTTTCTTCTGTTCTTCCTCTCTCTTCTTAGTTTCCTCTGCTTCCCTCTTGAGCCTTTGTTTTCTATTCTCAATGATGGTTGCATCCCTGGAGTAGCCTACTCTCTCCATATTACTGAGGATATTCTCCAAGGCATTGACAATCTTAGGGTCAGTCTTAGGGTCATCTATAAGTTCCTCAAGTTTATTTTTCCATTCCTTGAGATTGTCAGAAGCCATCTGAGTCAAGCCAAGACCTCTAGCTAAGTTATTTCTCAAATCATCTGGATAGTCCTCTAATCTCATAAAAGAAGCTATATCCTCACCATACTTAACCATATCATAGTAAGGTTTGAGTGTATCCTTCTGCTGAGGATGGTCTTCCATGTATGATGCTAGGGTTTCCGCATGAACATTCAAGGCTTCATTCTTAAGTGATTCAGGATGTTCTTCCCTGTCAAGGTATGCACTTTCCAATCTTCCATACCTCTCTTTTATCTCTCTTTGTATTGCCTCACCAAATGCAGCCCTGTTTCTAGCTTCCTCAGCAGCCTCAAAGTATCTTGATGCAAGGTCACTATTTGCATTTATTCTATTATAGGTAGTCTTTAAGTCCTCTATTCTATTGGCAAGAGTGGCAGCATCCTTTATCTTCCTCATAGCCTCAGGGTCTTTCTGTTCAAGAGAAGCCTTGATGCTGTCAATGACAGCCTTCCTACCTTTGGAGAAATTACCTTGGTTATCCTTGTCAAAGACATAAGCAATATCTCTTACATCATAATTTACCAAGTCCTTGTTATCAAGGAATAACTTAGTAATGCCTTTATGAGTCTCAACTTTCTCAATCTCATCCTTCTCATCTTGAAGCTTTCTCTTCTCCTCCTCCAGTGTTTTCATTTGAAATTTCTGAGAGTCAATGAGTGTCTTACTCTTCTTTATCTTATCTTTCAGTTCTGCTTCTACTTTGTCATCATAAGCTATGTTTGATTGTCCCTTCCATAACTTTATCTTCTTCTCATTATAGGAGTTGCTGTTCTTGAGTTTCTCCAACTCATCATCCAGCTTGGCTATCTCTCTTTCTCTAGCAGTGATAGCCTTTTTCTTAGCTTGGTCTGTGCCATACCTAAGATTATAATCAGGAATAAATGGAGTATCAGTGTCTGAGTGACTAAGACCAAGTTCATTCTCTATTGATTCCAACCTTCTTTGATAGTCCTCACTGGCTACAGTATTGTACATAAGGAAAGACTTGACAGCAGGAGAATCATTCTTTAGGCTAGGACTGCTTGCAAATAGAGATGAAATCTCATCCATCCTGTCCTTCAAGTGCATGAAGTACTTGGCATTCTCCTGTAACTTCTTGGCAGCAGTCTCCTTACCTTTGTCACTCTCATCAAGAATAGACTTGTTGTCAGGATCTGCAAGAAATCTATCCACCTCTGCATCCATCTCATCCTTGGTAAGAGAACCATCAGCAAGACCCTGGATAGTCTTCATGGCATCCTTGTAAAGTTGACTCTTGTTTCCACCAATGTTCTCCAAGCCATTCAAGGCATTTATCAAGGTAAAGGCATTGTAGAGTTTGTTGTCCTTTGAGTCAAGGATGTTCATAGAGTTAGTTCCATCAAGAGGAGTATTGTAGTTGTCAAGCACTGACACTATCTTTGCAGCAGTATTTAGCTTATCCTTATTTGCAGAGATAATGGTATTGATGGCATTCACTGTATCATCAACCCTTCTGTCTTTCTCCTTGGCTTCTACATAGGTATTAAGCAAAGGATTCATCAATAACTTGTTGACTCTCTCAGCATAGTTAATTTTATTGCCAGACTCATCCTTACCACTAAGTACTGCATTCCATGTTGACTTAAGATGGGGAATAGCATTGACATTCACTGTGGTTGTGGCAGCAGGTGAAATCATACCTATGAAACCCTCATAGAGATTCTCCCTGTCAGTAAGACCATCCACACCCTCAGACATACCACTCACAAGATTACCTAATACAGAGTCCATAGTGGAATCATAAGCCTTAGGGTCATAGTTCTTCCTGATGTAGTTATCAAAGACATTATTGCCTACACCTCCTGCAAAGGAAGCATTGATACCATCAAGATACTCATCCATGAAACCTCCAGCAAACTGCTTGCCTATTTCCTTTGCCAACTTCTTGCTAGAAGTAAACTTAATGGCATTACCCTTCTTATCAAGTATTCTCTTCACCCCACCACTCTCAGCATCAGCTATAATGTTCTTGTCTATGGTATTGTCAAAGGCACCTCTCATGGAACCTTTGGCGATCTTAAATTTCTGAATGGCAGTAGTAAGAGGAATGTTCTTCACATAGTCCATAAGAAAATTAGTCATGTAAGCCTTGGTTGCAGTCCTGGCAGCCTCCATCTCATCTTTCTTATGTATTTCTTGGAGTTCCTTTTGCTTTGCACCTAAGAGTTGATTGGTATATAGTTGCTTTGCCTGTGCCTTCAAGGTAGCATCACTAAGAGGAAATGCCTTTGCTCCCTCCCTAGTATTACCTAATGCCACTCTCCTATTGTCCTTAGCCTTTAACTGGTTATAGAAAGCATTGATACCTGCCTTAGCCTCCTTACTATTGTAATTGATTGACTGTTGATAGTTAGCAAGATCTCTTTCAATCTCTGCATTGATTTTCTCCTTGGCACTTTGCAGTTGGTCATCAAATGTACCCATTGCCTCAAGCTGAGAACCCTCAAGACCTGTGGTAGCACCTACAAGAATGTCATTGGTTACAGCTCCTACCTTTGATGCTGTCTGCATAGCCTTTGCCGAGAGACCTAAACCTTTGAGTGCAGCCTTGCCTCCCAATCCTACAGCCTTTCCAATACTACCTGTAAGCCCTGTCTCTATAATACCTGCTATGACATGACCACTCTGCTTGAATCCTTCCTCTACAGTGTCCCATGAGAAGAAGTCTGGAGTATATCCATAAGCTCTGACATTTACATCAGGAGATATACCTCCCTTCTCTTCAATAGCCTTGATGTTTGTAGGAGAGAAGGTATTGTACTTATATACATTGTTCCAATAGGCAGGGTTAGTCCATATATTATCATTATCTTTATAGTCAATGATATTGCCCTTCTTGTCATAGATAGGTTGGTCAGGGTCTTTACCTTGGTTAACTATAGCCATCCTGTTGGCATCAAGCATATTCTTTGCATTGGCAAACAGAGCAATGTTAGAACCAAGGTCTGACCAAACAGTAGTGAGCACTCCCTTCAAGGTATTGCCTGTAAACTTACCATCCTGTGCATCAGCAACTCTATTCTGTATGTCTCTTTCAAGATAGTTCTGTGCAACAACACTACCATACTTCTGCCTCAAGGCAAGATACTTGGAGTAATCCTTCAACTTATCCTCCTCACTATAGTCCCTCAACCACTTGGAGTTCTTGAATTGTGAGTAATGACCATAGGCATTAGCTATCTTCTCAAAGTCCTTGAGAGATCTTGCCAAGCTTTGTTTGCCACTATCATCTGCTTGAAGGAGATTGGAGTATATGATGTCAGCATCATCCTGTATTTCCTCTTCCCTTCTTTTCTGGGACTCAGCCTTCAACTTATCAAGGATTTCCTTGTTTCTTTGCCTGTCCTTTTTATCTTCTTCATAAGGAGCCACTGCCTCCCCCATCTGCATAAGTCCTATACCCATGGCACCTTGACCATAATAACCACTTTGGTAGTTGTTATACTTCCTTTGGTTATTCTTATAAGTCTGTATATTAGAAGCTAGTTTATGCTTCAACTCACCAGAGGTAAGATACTCCTGATTGTTAAGTAAGTCATACATACCATCAACATCAAGATAAGTAGCTAACTCATTAAAGTTATCATCCTTACCAAAGATATTTTTGAAAGCATCAGTAACAAGTTTAAACTCTGTCTTCTTATTTCTGAAGTTAAAGGAATCCTCTGTACCATCATTGTTGAGGTTAAAGTCATTTAATCCAAAAGTATTGATATACTTCTGGTTCATATATAATATGTTGGCTGCCTGGTTTCTATTTCTAGCACTATGATACATATCAAGCTTACTAGCATTAGCTTCCATGAAAGCATCTCTTTCCTCTGGAGACAATGTATTTAAACCTTTTAGTCCTCTCAACCCTTGTAATCCTCTTCTTTGCATATCTATTCATTTTTAATTTCTGCAAATTTAATGATTTGCTTAGATATATAAGAGAGATTTAGGGTTAATGTTATTGGAGTTAAGTAGATAATTAAGTAAGCCTATATGAAATTTGCATCTCAAATTTTAAAGCAGAACTACTTGCTGAAAAATATTTTTCCTATAGTACAATATAAAATAATATAGTCCGTTATCAAAATATATAATAATATAGATACTGAGGCTTAATGTCTTGGACAGAAACAAACATTTCAATCGTTATGGGATTATTTAATATTATAAAAGCAGCATTCATGTATAAGAATGAAGTTAAGGAAATAGAGAAAGCTTATCCAAAATTCTTTAACTTCTTGAAAGATTATGGATATGTATGTATGGCAGATAGTAACATCTGGATTGAAGATAAATTTCTAACTTCTAGAAGTATAAATTCAAATTGTAATCTTACTTATAATTATGGTAAAGTAGTAAGGTTTATGCTTGTATATAGAAAGAATGCAGATTTAGTTGCTGTTTGTAGACAATTTAAAACAGCAACTGGATTAACTTTATTTATGCCATCAGAAATGGAACAATTTCAATATATAGTTATTTATGGATGGAGAAATTATTCAGGCTATAATAAGAACTATAATGCTTCTTTAGTTTTTGGATTTGGAGATGAATGGTGCTTGCCCTTTTTTAGGGATGGTAGGATGCATATAAATAGTTCATTTTCTACTGGTGGAATGAAAACATACATAGAATATGGTATAACAAAGGAAATGATTATAAAAAATTATAATTCTTTTATAAAAGAAGTAGTAGAAGATTTAATTAACTCTATAAAATGGCATCATATTGACACCATTAAATATGGTAAAGAAGGATGGTATATAGATAAAATGAAAGGTAAATATGAAGATAAAATTCCTTCTCTTTATTATAAGGAAGGAGAAATATCTATACCAAATACTCTAAAAAAGAAAAAAGATTTATCTAAATCATTTACAACAGTTCAAATATGGTCTTTACTAGACTTTGCAAGAGAGCATGGTAAAATGCAAGTAGGCTCATTTATAAATAAAGAGACACAAGAAACATGGAAGTCTTGTATCTTTACATTAAATGATGTCAAAACTTTTGTAGCATTTTCTTCTAAACTTGGAGAACTCACTCCTAAAGAGATTGCAGAAAGAAAGAATCAACTTAAAGTTGCAAAGTGGATTAAAGAAGGTAAAGAAGGTTATATACTTTATGAATAAAAATATGGAACAAAATACAATTAAAGAGAAATATTCTGAGTTAATTAAATATATCTCTCAAATAGGATATAAAGCTTATATTAGATATGAAAGTCAAATAGAAGTTTTCATAGTTCTTTCAGACTATTGTAAAAAGCAATTTATGGAAGTACATCTTTTTCAACCATTAGACAATAAAGATGCATATCATTTTAAGAAATTGAGAATAAATTGGAGAGTCTTTCCTAACAGTTATCTAGGAAATGACCATTGGTTTGATGAAGATACTGACCAAATGGTTATATACAATACATTGCTGTTTGATATTATAAAGTGGAAAATAGAAAAATTAGGTGAAGCTAATATTGATGATAGCAATATTTTCATGTATGAAGTTATGAACAATTGGCTTAAGGCAAAAGAGGAACAAACTGTTACAGAAGAGAAGGTCAAACTTCAAAACCATCTTTCTCTAGAAGAGTTTAGAAAAGTAATCAATGAGGAGTTAAGTAAAGTGAGTATTAATCTTAAAATAGGGGATAAGTAGTATGAATAAAGAACTTATCAAAAAATGGACTAAGAGAATAGGTATAGCTATTGGTTCTACAATAGCTATATTCCTACTTTATGTAGTTTTTGCTTATATTAATTTCTATTGGTATACACCTTACAAATGTAATTCTCTTTATCAAGAGGGTACAGCTAATAGTAACTTGGCAGAAATAAATATTGCAAAACTTTTAAAAATAAATGATGACTTAGCTCATAATAAAGCTATAGAGTTATTAACTTTTTATGCAGAAAAGGGGAATATAAAATTTCAGATAGAGTTAGGAGATCTTTTGTCAAAAGATAGTTATTATCTTATGAGAGATAAGGCAAATGAATATAAAGACAAAGCAGCATATTGGTATATGCAAGCAGCAAAAGCAGGAAATGCAGAAGCTCAGGGTAAAATAGGTTTAGCATATAAATATGGTAAAGGAGTAAATCAAGATTTTTCAAAAGCTATATTCTGGCTAAAAAATGGGGCTGAAAAAGGGGATACCTTAGCACAGTATAATTTAGGGAACATATATTTAAATGGACTCGCTTATTATTCTATTCATTATTTAGGGAGAACAGATTATTATATTTATGATGGTAATAGAACTTTTGTATCTTTAGATAATGAATATAGCACTAATGATAGTGAGGTTAAAAATATTCTTAATTGTCCAGATAGTATATATCTTATTTCAAATATACAGAAAGCAAGATACTATTGGGAACTATCAGCTAACCAAGGATGTAAATTAGCAAAAAATGCTTTAGAAAAAGTTTACGAATAAATAAAAAGAGAATGCATTATAAATTCATGGTGCATTCTCTTTTTATATTTAATTTCCAGTTTCTCCCCAATTTAAGCTTGGATCATTATTTTTTGTTCTTCTTGTAGTTGGAACAATGGTTATTGCCTCATCATCATTACTCCAAAATCCCCCTTTAAAAGGTTGATAATAATAAGTATAATCCATTTCATTTCCATCATTTGTATAAGCATCAATTTTATCCTTTACATGCTGTGGTAAATCTTTATAAGCAATTGGGGTTCCCTTAATATCATCATCATCTTTAAAACGAGTAGTCTTAATTTCTTCAGCTCCCATTTTAGGATTTCCTTTCCAAGTAATAGTTACTGCATCTTTAGCTACAGCATCTTCATTAGACCCTCCTGCTGCTTTAGAATTATTTTTATTAGCTTTAGCTTGAGTATTTAACAATGATAGTTGCAGTTTTTGCTTCTCTAAACCAAGTTGTTCTTTTTGCATATCAAGCTGTGCCTTTTCAGCAGCACTAAGAACATTAGGGTCTCTGATAGGATTGTGACTTTCTTGATAGATAGCACCATTAATCATACCATTGATAATCTGTTGCCTTGCAGCACCTCTATTATATCCTGTAAGATTCTGTGCAGCCCCACTAGCATTCATTATGTTATCTATCATCTCATTAAGTTCAGGAAGGCTGGCAACATTTTGTTGAAATGCTGCTATAGTCTCTGGACTATACCCTACTTGCTGAACCCAATCTCTAAACATACCACCAAGGGTAGCACCTCTATCTCCTACATTGAACACTCTTGCAGAAGCAGCCTTCCCAGCCTCTGCTCCCCTAGCATATAACTCATTACCACTAACACTATATAAGTTAGGAGTATTACCATCAAGGAAGTTATCTATGTTAAGGTTATCATCTGCATATAGCATTGAGTGGTCTTGAGCATTAAGACTCCTTCTGAGTTTCTTCTCTTCCCTCATGGCTTCATCAGCCTGTAACAACCTACCTATCTCACCTTGGTATCTTCTTTTCAAGGAAGTCAAGGCTCTTCTATTGCCCATGGTAAGACCATTGTGTGCCAAGTCTTCTGCTTGGGTTCTAAGGTCATTGGCATAACCTTCATATATCTGTCTAGCCTTACTTCCCTCAGGAAGTGTATCACTGAGATACTTAAACTTGTCTGCATTTTGTGACAATGTATCATACTGTTCCTCACTCTTCTCATAAGCATCCTTGTATGCAGTAAATGGTACTAGCATCTCCTGCATACTAAAAGGATTGAAAGTCGGTGAAACAACATAACTATAATCTGCCATATCTTCTACTCTTTAAAATGTTAAACCTCTTTTTCTATTCAATTTACCACCTTTGGCTTTCTTTACTCTCTTGACAATATAGCCTTTACCAATGTTTTGGTCATTCATGGTACCAAAGATTCCATCAGCAGCCATATCAGCAATCATATTATGCTGGGCATTTTCCTTTCCCCAAGCCCCCAAGCCAGCAAAAAGACCATTGACATTGCCATAAATACCTTGGTTCCATGCAGCATCAGCAGCCATTCTCTGCCTTGCAGCATCCATCTGCATCTGAGCCTTGAAGTTTCTTTGGTTATTCTGTATCTGTGCATTGGTAGCAGAAGTTTGATTAAATGCCTGTGAGTTAAACATATTAGTACCTCTGTTGAAATCAGCTACTTTCTGTCTCTGAGCATCATTATATTCAAGAGCTTGCCTATACAGATTACCACTTGCTATCTGACTATTGTAACCATTTGCAAGAAGTCCTGCTGTCTTAGTACCTAATGTAGAGTTATTGTTAAGGATAGCCCTGTCTGTAGCCCTACTATTGGCATTCATTCTATTCTGTTCATACCAAATGTCCATAGGTCTATATCCTATGTAATCACCTATAGGTTTGTAGGTAGCCAATGCAGGAGCACCACTAGCAGCTTCCACTGCTGCATCCATCTTGGAATAGTCTGGTTTACCTATGCCCAATGCTTGCATACCAAGACCCACAGCAGGACCAAACAATCCTGCATACCTACCCCATGTAGGCTTATGCACAGGAACTAACTCTGTTTCCCCTTGCTTAGGACTGTCTTTTGCATCAGTTGCAGTGGGTCTCTTATAGTAGCTGTAAGTATAATCATTGTCAGCATCTGCCCAACTATAATTACCTACACTAGACCATTCCTTAGGAACATCACCATATATCTGCTCTACAGTACCATCATTATTGATTACATAGTTACCTGTCTGCTTGTTCCTCAACATCTCATCAGGAGTCTTCCAATAAGTACCAGGGTGAGTATTCCTTACACCAGTGCCATTAGGGCCTTCAAAGATAGTCTGATAATCTCTCTTTGCATCTTTCAGCCAACCATTGGCATCTACATACTTGGCAGCATAATCCCTTGCTGCTTGTGGTGCGTCTTGACTATTAAGAATGGATTGCAAGTATGTAAGTCTATTTCCTTCGTCAGCCTTTAGCCAGTCAGAGCCTCTCTTGTAGGCATCTGTCTGGGAGAGAGCCTTGCCTATTTCCTCAGAGTTCATACCTTTCTTCACAAGACCTTTCTTTACTGCTTCCTTCCATGCAGCATCAGTACTACCATTCCAAGCATTATAATCTTCTCTACCCCAACCCCCATGAGTGAAGTCAAAGGTTAGCTTATTGTTCTTTGGTGGTACATAAGTACCAAAGTCATAACCTCTTTCTATGGCATCACTGAGTGCAGGGTTAACTCCTGCCAAAGCATTCATAAAAGGTTTGTTCTGTAGTATATTCTCCCAGTCTGTTATCTTGTCAAGCTTCTGACTTAAAGCCCACTTATCAAAATCACTGTCTGTGTGGACATTAAGAGCCTTATAAATGGCTTTCTTCAAGTCTCCACCTTTATCAAATCTATTCATTTTACCACCACATGCATTAATCTGTTCTTCATTTCCTTCCATCTGAGGCTGCTCTACTGCTTGTTGTTGCATCTGCTCATCAACTTGCTGCTGAGGTTCTTGTGAAGGAATTTCTTCCTCTGTAGGTTGTTCCTCTTGCATTTGTTGCCCTTGGGCTTGCTGTTCCTCCATGGATACTTGCTGCATGATAGCTTGTTGTTGCTCAGGAGGCAGTTGATTAAAGGCTTCCTCAGCTTCTCTTTGTTGTTGTTCCCCCTTTTGTCTTTCCTGCTCATCTGCTAAGTCATGGAGTTGTTTCTTTAATCCCCTGAGTGATATAGGGTCATTTGGTCTTTCCTCACTCTCCTTCTCTAGTTTTTTTGATAAGTCAGCAAAACTAATATCTGTGTTCTTTCCTACATGGAACTTAGCCTTGGTTTGTTGGTCTGCCTTAATTCTCTTTGAGAAAACATAATCATCAAAGATAGTCTCTCCTTCCTCAACAAGATTAGGAGAGCCATTGTCCCTATTGATACCTACTTGTACTCCACCATAAGGATTTTCTGAGTGGCTACCTCCAGCATCTATACTAGAAAGACCATCAGTGAAATCTGAGCCATTTGTTTGCAGGTCACCACCTAAAGCAAACTTAGTAGCATTCCTAGCAAAGTTGGCTCTTTTCACTACCTCTGGAGAGTACTTATCCTTGTTGGCTAATACATGGGATGCAAACTCCTGTACTCCCATACCATGAGCTTGTGCTTCCTCTGTAAACAATCCTTCATGACTTTTCTTGATATGTATAGGACCACCTGCTGCAAAGGATTCCAATGGTGTCACTGCTAAGTTTCCAAAAGGATTTGTTGATATTTTATTCTTGGCTTCTGCTGACTTATTCTTCATAGTCAGATAGTCAGACATAAAGTCATAATCTATTGCTCCCCCATTAGTAGAATTAAGAGGTCCACCAAAGGCAGAGAAGTTAGCAAATACTGAATCATCAAGATTCTTATCTACATTTTCTGCCCCAGTAGTCATTGCATGGTTGGCATAAGCTTGGGCTGCCTTTTGTTGTGCCATAAGACTATTATACTTATTCTTAGCCTTATGAGAAAACACACCGTCCTTACCAATGAAACTCTTGTTAAAGTTAAGTCCAGATGTAGATAGACCTGCTGCTTTATTGATGAAATCATCTGAAGATACAGCACTCATCAACCCTACTGCATTATTCCTCATTTCAGCAGTATTATTTTCAACCTTTGCTATGTTTTCATTGTTTAGCTTGGAACCAAACAAAGCATTTACACCACCACCAATGATACCTGATGCAGCAGATACAATACCTCCTACCACTGGGTTAACAGCACTGATAGCTCCTCCTACAGTACCTCCTATAGAACTAATGGCATTGCCAGCACCAGATTGCAATCCTCCACTGATGAGCTTATTTCCTACTGCACCTACAGTGCTTCCTAAGACACCTATGCCACTCTTAGCAATGTTTCCAATTCCTAAACCTAAGCCTTGACTGGGAAGCTTCATAGATTTTATCTGACCCATGTTTAGCTTAGTAGAATCTTTTAGAACATTACCCAAGCCACTGATACCACCACCTGTAGTATCAATGCCTGCAATATTGATACCACCACCATCTGCAAACATATTGTCCTGCATAAAGAATGGTTGGTTCCATTTATTGACTGTATATAATTTATTTTTCTTTCTCATTGCTGTACAATTTATTGCAAAGATAATGCTTTATTACTGACTATGTTATAGTCTTACTTATATAATAAAAATAGGTAAGAGAATCCCTAAGACTCCCTTACCTATCTATATTAACCAAAGTATGTTGCCATAATATCATGTATCTCTGTCTTATTTAGGAAACTAGTAGTTGCTGCATCCTTCTTTAACTTGATATAAGCCCAAGGATTCCTAATTCTATCAAGGGGTCTAGCCTTGAACCTCTTGATTCCCATAGGAGACTCTGTAGTAGCATCTACTCTTGCATTGTCCCTAGGAATATCACAAGCCCACATTCTAAATTTCCTAGCTAATATACCATTATCCTTACCATGAGTAAACCTGTCATTAGCATTTCTGTTGTTAAGGGTCATAATACCATGCTGATATTCATCCCATGCCTCAAGAGAATCAAAAGGCAAACTAGGAACAAACTTATCCTTTGTAGTATCATAAGTACCCTCACCATCCACACAAGCTCTAAACTCCAAATTAGTGAATATCTTATCAATCTGAGGTTCTTGGTTGGCAACCAATGTCATGGAGAAAGGTTTGCTATTACCAAAGAAATTACAATACTCTCCTGCTTGATGTTGCCATAGCTTGTTACCCTTAATCCAGATACCTACGTCATCAAGATTCTCAAAGTATGGAGCATTGCCATAGTCATAGAAGGAAGTAAAGCAGTTGAACTTCTCTGAGTAAGCCAAGGCTGTATCCTTACCTATGAACAAGACATCTTGATTCAACTTATCATAGTAAGCAACAAAGTTATCAAATCTATCCTTAGGAGTCCATAAAGTATCTGCTGAAGGAATATTCTGCTTTGCCCATGAATTGAAACCTCCTGCTGTACTGAGGTTATTTAACTGGCCATTAAAGAGATAGATGCTCTTGTCATTGCTATCCATGAAATAAATACCATTAGGTGTCTGTGCTATAGACCATTTGTTTGAACATCCAATAGTGTCAGAGAGATACCTCTTACCTTGAACCTTGCCACTGTTGGAAATCTCAATAGGCACTCCTGCTGTAGAGGCAATCTGCACATTCTCATTATACAGGATTTGAGCAATACCACTGTCTTGGAAAGCAACAAGCTGATCATTCAATCTATCCAAGGCTGTAATCTTTCCCTTGTCACCATCAAGCTCCAAGGTGGATGCCAGTGTTACATTTGTCCATAAGTCTATGTCTGCACCATTCTCCTTAGTCTTTGAGTAGTAAACATGATTAGGATAACTCAACTCACTGATGTCTTTTGTATCAAGTTTCCTAGAACTAAAGAAGTTGTTCTGCTGAGAATATACAGGATTGAGCTTATTGAAATTCTCAGGTCGCATAGTATAATTTTTCAATTGTCCCCTGTTCTGGTCATACCTACCATCAATGTTCACATGGGTCTCACACATGAAGGAAAGAATTTCTGTTATCTGATTAGTGTCCTCTGTTGTGAAAGGATAAGTTTTCAAGCAATCATACCTTTGGTAGAAAGTATCTCCTTCTGTCCAATCAAGTGTCACAGAGTTGAGCTTGGCACTAAGAGGTTTTGCTTCCCCACATACTAGCCATTGGTTATTGAGAAGGGCTGCCCTACTTTTGCCTCCAAACCTACTGGATGCATCCACATCCTTATATAGTTCTGCAAGCCACAGGAAATCATATTTGTTACCTGAAAACACATTACTTAAATCACAACTTGATTGACTAAACAGCACGTTATCATCCCCCCAAAAGGTTTCACCATTTCCATTAGGATTGGTAAACTGACCTACAATCTTATTTCCAAAGCTAGCATAAGGAAGTATTGGAATCTTTGACGTGGACTGTATAGAATCTGAACTCAAGGCAACCACTGCATGAGAGGTTGACTTATATTTCATGGAGATAGGATTTGTTATATTTGACCAACTACTTGTAAGTGATATTGCAGAATTATAATCTACTAACACCTTATATCCCTCCTCATTTGTAAGCACCTTGTCAATGTTAGGATAATAGTTGATTTCAGACAATCCATCTTTCTGTTGCTTAATCCTTATGTTCTTCACCATGTCATTCTCTGTCAGATGTATCTTGGAATGTATGGATTGAAAATCTACAGTACTCAGTTCATGAGACTTGAAATATGAGGAGTTTATGGAGAACAATATATGGGATTCCTTCTTAGTCTGTAGATAAGAGGAAGCATATACCTTATTGCCTGAGTTATCCGAGGATTCCTTGACTCTAATATCATTGTTCATTGAACCTGTCCTTTGCCAAGGGTAGACAAGGAAATTATATCTCTCACCTGTCTGTACTCCATCTGTCTGTCCTAAATCCTGCTTAACCACAACATCATTCCAAAGATACTCTGAGACAAGTCTCTTTCCTCCATGGGTACTTATGTTGTTATGTATAACATTATAGTCCCTCTCACCAATGCCAAAGTATGCCCCTAGGTTGCTATTACCAGAATTATGATTGGTCTCAAGCATACTAGATGACAAAGTGAAGGAGTGTGCAGAAGCATTGGCTGTTATAGGGATAGCACCCACTATCCTAAGTTTTAATCCCTCTACTCCATAAGACTGCACCTCTGTATCAAATTCTATGTCTGGAGAGTTAAGTGTCACTATGCTTTGGTCAACAAAGAATTGAGTATTGGATTCCTTGGTAGCCAACTTTGTTTTGCTATAAGGAGAAGCATAAGTCTTGATAGCACCTTCTATCTCTAACTGCCTAGCCTCTTCCCTATGGTCTGGTTCTGGGTCATTGTAGTTGGTTTTCTTTGTAAAATCATCCAATGTATACAATGAATCATAGTGGTTGAACCTTACAATATCTCCACTGTTTTCTCCAGTGTTTATTCCATAGGAGGAATTTGAACCTACTGAGGTAAAGGTAATAGTGTATAACTCTCCTGCGGTATAGAACATAAATTCATAAGGATTAGGGGCTGAGGTATCATTTCTCTTCTCATAGTAGTAAAGATGATTACTTGTCAGCTTCATATCTTTGTAAAACTTGAATGTCTTGTTTTCAAGTCTCACAACCCCAACGCCTTTGGTATAATATATTTCCTCATGTCCATAGGTTTGTGCTCCTGGCTCATTGCCAAAATTTTCATTCTTTTCTTCAGTAAACCTATACTTACTTAGGAAAGCATATCTTATAGTCTTTGCGCTACTTGAAGGATTGTTCTCTAGTCTAATGACACCACTGAAAGGCTCTGGATAATCAGAATTGTCATATTCAAGCTCCCTATCATCCCTGTCTGCATATTCAGGAAGAAACCTCTCATCTTTGTTCCTATGATACCACAACTGTCCGCTTGACAGAATATCATCAATATAGTTCACATCTACATCTGCAACCAAGACATACATATCTTGTAGAAGTCCATTCTCTTTCAGGAAACTATCAATGGAATTTGCTATCAACTGGTCAGGGTCAATAGCAGGCACTCCAGAATCAACATTAATCTTCAAATCCTCATAGGTCATAGAATCCGATGTGCTTTCTGAGCTATTGACTATATAAGGTCTAAAGAACCATGATGCTTGAGAGAATGGTGAACTGTCCAACCTATCTTTTGCATTGAACACAGTAGGATTCACTACTCCTTGGCAAAGTACATTCCTATCTCCTATAGTTGGATATACTATCACAGGTCTGATGCCTTTGTATACAGAAAAGAAATCCTCCTCTGTGCTTTTCTTTTTGCTATTATAAGCATAAGAGACAGCAACCAAATTAATGTCAGCCTCTGCATATACTAGCTTTATGATGTCATTGTTAACTTCTGTCATTGGGTACTTTGGGTTAGTGACATCATTCATGAATATTGGCTCTGACCATTCACCAGTCTTTTTCTGCAACTGAAACCCAAACCTATAGGTCTCATTTCCCTTGAATGTTGAGATTTCTCTCAAATTATACTTTAGCATATTGGTATGAGAGTATATGCCTGTAGTATGGTCTAATACAAGCTTCTTTGCATTGCCATCATTCTTGAAGATAATACCCATTGGGTCATCATCATCAGTTTTTCGCAAAAAATCATAGTAGTCTTGAATACTTGATACTAAGGAATTCATTTGGGTTATATTACCAAGGAACAATGTGTTGTCCTTGCTAGCCATAGTCAAGGCTTTGATTTCCTTACCTCCTATATATAGTAACTGTGTCGGGTCTATAGTAGAACCAAAGGTACCATTGTCAATGTATGTAAGAGATGCTGAATCCTCAATAGGAATACTATCAAGTTCCTTGACTATAGGCTCAGAGTTTATTGAAGTCCTTTGAATAGAGTAAATCTTTACATAATCAAAGTTAGAGTCTGGATTGTTTATCTCTATTCTAAAACTTGAAGTCACCTTATCCTCAGGAGAAGCACCTCTGTCACTGTGGGAAAGATAGTATAAGGTAGAGAAATATGCAATATTACTTTCTTGACCATACTTATTGATATAAGTAAATACATACTGAATTACTCCAGGAGCAAACAATCCTCCTGAGGAAAGGTTCAACTTTATATTTACATCACTTTCCTTAATTTGAAATGACGGCACAAAGTCAAAGAAGAAATTCTGAACCAATGGAGTAGCATTCCATTTCTTGATGATCTTACTAGATGAAGCAATGTTTATCAGTCTAGGTTGGTTCCTATTATCTGTCCAATAAACCTTTTGAATATAGTCTGCCTCATAAGCAACAAGAGTCTCCAATGGACATTCCACATGGAAATTAAGATTGCCCTCATACAGTAATATTCCAACCATAGTATCCTTTTTAGTATCTGAATACTTGAATACATAGATTCTGTCTGGTTTTTTCTCTGTGGTCTTAGTACCATTTGATGTAGTGAAGATTATCAATTGATGATTGAGAACCGCTGTTCCAATAGGAGTTCCAAGGATATTCTTATTCTCTATTTCAACATCATCCCAACCTTGGGTTATATGAGCTATAGTTATAACCTTTGTTCCTCTTTCATTTACCCATGACATCATGGTATTGCCTTCATTAGTAGCCAATCTGAGATTGACATTCTCAAAGGCAAACTCAGGATTGAATGCAGAGACAGACATATCTCTGTTCATTCCTTTTGTCTTCCAATTTATATATTTCTTTGCCATATCATATTTCCTTTATATAGAATCTGGTACATTTAACTTATATCCACTCTCTCCATCTGCAACTATTGTTACCTTAGACAGCCAAGCCTTGATTCTAGCATCAATGTCAGATGTAGAAATGTTGTTACTCTTAATGTTAGTAACATCGTTCTGAAGAGTCTGAATGCTTGCAGTGTGATTATTGCTAACTTCAACTATCTTCTCTAAGACAGATGCATTACTATTTTTTATGGCATTGAGGGCTGCTATCAAGTCCTTTAAACCTACAACATCCTCTCCATTCTTGACATAGGTATTTAGAAAGTTAATTAGTTCTGCAAACTGTACTTTCACTCTGTCATAGTATATAGTTTTGTCATTGACTTTCTCTGCATAATCTGTTCTTTCCAAGGCTGAGACTATGTTATTTAATAGCTTTTCTGTATTTGAAGAAAGAGAACTTTCTAAAACATCAGCTCTTGTTGTTGTGGATGTGTCTATTCCTGTATTGTCAGATTGTTGGGTAAAGGAGCCTCTTGCATTGGCAGATGCTTCCATCATATTAGCAGCCCATTTATATGCCGAGTTACAATAGAAACTCATTTCATTATTGGATAAGATTGAAGGGTCTGGCACATGGTTAAGCAGTTCCCTCAAAGCATTTATCGCAAATTCATCCCTTGCATTCAATGAATCTATGATTACATCACTTTCCTTGCTATAATCTGTCTTGGTTGTAGTGGAACCATCAGTTCCTCTGGTAACAACAGTTGTTCCCCTACTTTTTGCAGCATTTCCTGAAGAAGTTATGTTTACATCAGCTGTTGCCAACATTAGTTTGCAGTCTCTGATAGCCCAAGGTCTTATTCCTTTTCCATCTGCATCAAACTGGTATACATTACTGTCTATCACTAAGTTGAAAGTGTTAGAATTAATACGCTTGCAAATACCTGCTCCTACAAAATCAGAATTTACAGAACCATCCTCATTTATATTGGCTACAGTGTTATATACATTGTTTTTTACCATTACGCACAAAACTCCTGTAGCGGCTTTGTTTGCATCAAATGTACTTAAATTATAAACTACTCTTGCCATATTAATGTCTCCTTATATATTCTTTGTCACCAAGGGGCTTGAAACCTTGGTCAAAGCTTCTTACAGGTTTAATCATTGTATTCAAGTACCTACTTATAGATTCCATTTCATCCATGGATGGCATTGTCATCACTGACTGAAGCAAATGGCTAGCCCATGCATAATCAGTCTGGGCATTGCTGAGTACTCCTGCCTGTATCTTCCCAGTGTCAAACTTAACAGTGAATACCTTTACCTTGATGTATGCTTCCAAGGCATTAAGATAAGTTTCATTGTCAATAAGCAGAGGAAATCCATCCTCATCAACAGGAATGGACTTGTAAGATACCTCTACTTCACCTTGTGGAAATGATGTAAAGATAATCCTACCTTGAGTCTTGAAAGTGCCTTCCTCAATTTCTTCTTTCCTAGGTGGTATATACCCTCCTTGTACATTATTTAGCAAGTCCTTATGCTGTGGAATATCCATTGGCTTGGGTCTCAACGCAGGAGTGAAAGTATCTGTCATTGACCTTAGACAAAGATTAGTTTCTACATCTCTTACCTGTATTACAGAGATTAAATCACATGGCAGTAATCCCCTAAAGTCCTTAATAGGTATTTTCTCTATCTTATCCTGATATAGCTGAGGATAACCATGAAGTGATATAAACCTAATAGTATGTCTTACCACCTGTTCCAAAGTTACATCCCTCAGCAAAGGATGCTCAGTAATATCATCAAGCACCCTTCTTATGTTTGTATATTGTACGTTTGGTATCATATAATGTATCTATTTTTCCTTGTTTAACATTCTCTTGCAAAGCTATCTTGAGAAATCTATTGGTATCAAAGGCATAGAAGCTTTTATTCTCGAAAGTAGCATGGAATTTATTGTATCTTATGGAATAAACATACTTATTTTCATACCTAAGCTTCGTCTTATTTCTTCTAGATTCCTCATCCTCATACCATAGCTTCAAGGTACTATTCCAATCTATGGGATAGGTATTAATCAGCTTACCATCTATAAGATATACTCCCCTAGTGGATTTCCTTATTTCCAAATTACCCATTTTACAGGGGAAAGTAAATTCATTTCCATTGGCTATCTCATTAGCAAACAACTTATTGACATTTCTTATGATACTATAAAACTCATGCTCTTTCAAAGGTCTACCAATGTCATACCATCCATTCTTTCTTATAAGTTTATAAGCTTGATATATACCCCATGAGCCTCTTACCTTAAATTGTTTCTTCTGATTAGCCTTCTTTACTTTTGTATTAAATTCCTTGTAATCCATACTTAGCCCTGTTTAATTGCTACCTTTGATAAGTCATCCGCTGAATTGTTTTTCTCATCAGATGGTTTATACTCACTTCCTACAAGTTCCTTTACCACCAGTTCTATTAATGTAGGTACTAGGTACTCCCTTATTGGAAATACTTCATCAAGTACATCACATGCAGTAGAGTCACCATCATCATCACAAAGATAATCAGAAACATCATCAAAGTCCTCAAATACTGCACTCATCCTAAGTTTCTTGAGATAGAGGAACTGAGGATTACTACTGTTGAGATATAGATGAAGGTCTGGTCCGAGTGATACATAGATGATATTCTGCAAGAACTTGTTGGTGCCAATGTATCTCATTCTATCCCTAGGTATATAACTAATATTGATACCTTGATAAAAATCTATAGGATATACCCTAGGCTCATTTCCTTCCAATATCTTAGGTATCTTCTTAGTGGTCCTAAGATAATAGCCTCCTGAGCATGGACTACCATCAATAGCAGCAACTTTCTCCAAGTCCAAGCATATCTGTTGATACTCAAACTCAGATGCTATGTCAGTGGTAGCCCTTTGTTTCTCCTGCTCCTTCTTGATAAGGAAACTCCTGTATTTCTTTAGTAAGAACAGAACATGTTCTTCTGTCCAAAAACTATCATCAGAAGTCTGTGCCTTGGCTAAATCTAAGCACATATAAATGATTTCTTTAACTAACATAAATTTCCTATTATTAATTATGGCTCAAAGATACTGAATAAACCAATACCAATGAGCCATATTATAGAAACTATTTACTGATTTAAGTAAATCTTTTATCAAACACTAATCTCCCTCTGTGATAATAATATCAGAAGAAGTATCTTCCCCAGCATCATAAAGAACCTTTACCACATTGGTATTTTCCAAGTCCTTCACTCTCTGAGCCATCTCAGTCATCTCACCTAAATGTAATTTTCCCATTTTCAAGTAATCTGGATAAGGAATTAAACAACTAGTCCCATATAGACAATCCAATGCCTTTTCAATGAGACAATAATCACTCTTACTAAGCAATGCCCTGTAGTCATTGTACATGAACTCCCAATAGAAAGCCATCACCAGCAGCTTGTCACTATGAGCCTTTGACATATAGCCTCTTATTTCTAAAGCATGATAATACTTGGACAAAGCCTCAAATAATATTTCACCCATGGCAACCACATCTTTTAATTATTGTTCTCTGACAGCCACTGCCTACAATGCCAAACAACTTGTCATAGAACTCAATGGCTGGAATATAATGTTCTGTCTCAATAGCTGACTTAAAGGCATTCCACAAAAGAATAAAGTCAATGAAATCTGAAGGAACAGAACAATCAGAAGCTAATTCCTTGGTATAGTCCATTACTCTTTGGTGAAGTATGTTCTCATCAAATACCACACCCAAGGTAGTCTCCTCATCAAGAGTACATGGAGTACAAGCACCTGGGGTTCCCTTCACCTTTATATATACAAAGAACAAGGTATTGCTCATTTCCCCTCTACCAAAGGCAATAGCCTTAGGGTCTGTCTCCCAAGACTTAGATAAGTCTGATGCCTCAAGAACCAAGTTAAGTTCCTTGGCATTGTCCTCAGCCTTCTTGATGTAGATATAATCTGATGTTGGGAGTCCAGGATTAGTCTCTGATACCTTGTCTGCTGTCTGAATGACAATGGAGTCAATATAAATGTCCTTGAAGTAATCAGCCTTGTTTACATGAGCATTGATGTACATTTTCTTGCCATCATCAGAAATCCTTAGTTGATCAAATATTACACTCATAATAATTTTATTTTAAGTTGTTGAATCAGTTGTGGAAGATGAGGTTTCTTCCTGATAAGAAGATACTATGCAATCTAAGATTTCATCCATGCTTGCATAAATCTTTAATGTGCCATCTTGCTGAATGCCAAACAATATCTTGTCCTCACTATCTGTACAGAGAATTTTCCATTCCTCACTTGTTGTAGTATTTGTAGTTGCTACTGCATTAAGTCCTATCAATCCAGCAATTATAGAAAACTTAGAGACTTCAATACTTTGTAAGTTTCTGAAATGTTCTAGTTGCTCTAACTTTATAATTTTATTTTTAGCATCCTCTGTCATAGTTATTCACTTTAAGAGAATAAAGCCTCAATATCATCTGAATCTGCATATACCAAAGCATCTACTTTTGCTTTGTCAGCAGCAGTATAGTCATTGGTAGAGAGGCCTTTCCCTGTAACTTTATCGACCTTACCAGAAATATCCTGATGAGAAGTAATAGGAATAATGGTTTGACTACCTAAGGTAATTACACCATTAGCTATCTTAGCATCAGTAATACCATAACCAGCAAGAGTAGTTGCCTTGTTAGCCTTACCACTGATGTCTTGGTGAGTTTGCAATGCAGTATCTGCTTTCTTCAAGGAAGCTTGAACTGCTGAAGTCATATCAGTAGAAGGAATACCACCAGTAGGTTTTGTATATTTGGCAGCTATGGAAGTATTAATTCCATTCACTATACCTTGCAAAGTACTATCATCTGTAATATTAGCAAGAAAGGCTACTATCTCATTAAACTTGTTAATGGCACCATCTGAATCACTTTGAATAAGATTTTCCAAAGCAGTTACTTTACCACTCAAAGTTGTAATATTGGCATTAAGCAAGTCTTTGAACTCAGAAAGTTGACCTAAAAGGATTATCTTTTTTTTTATCTGCGTCTGTCATTTGAATAAACTTTTAATGTCTTCGTTTGTAGCTATGCTTTTATCCTCTAGTTGCTTAGAACCTATAATATTCTCGCACTCTTTAATGCTTTCCTCAGTCAAGTAACCTACATCATTATTAAATGCACTTAGGTTTACAGATACTGTAGGAAGCTGTATATAGGAAGATGATTCTACAGATTCCCACCTACCATCAATAAATAGGTAGAATGCAAACAATCCATTCTCTGGTTTTGCCCATAACACATTAGTATTAGTAGGTTCCTTTGCCGTGAAAGCAATCTGTCTAACCTTCTTAAGTATGTTTGGATTAATTATCATATCTACTAACTTTAAAATAAAAAAAGAGGGAAAGGGATATTTTTCCCAATCCCTCACTTAATAGTCTATTATGAAAAATAACTTAAAAGTATCTTTATGCCTTCACTGACTTACTGCCAGATGCTATATTCAACTCTTTACTTTCAGCTTTTGCAAGAGAAGCTACATTAAGACCTGTAGCAGCATTAAACTTAGTGATAAGACTATTGATAAGAGTATAAGCCTCTGCTCCATCGGTAGGCACTGCAATGGTAATGTCCTTCTCAGACCTATAGCTACTTACACCCTCATCAGTGAAAGCATAATGAATTTCCAAGATGTCATAGTCCTTGGCAGGATCAACCATGCCTACAGTCTCAATGTCATTAGGGAAACCAATCTTTCTATACTGGTCACCTCTTTCACCAAGGCAGAAATACTCAAGGTCTGCAATCTTCTTGCCATTACCAATCTTAGTATCAGAGTTCCCTACCTTCTGTGTACCCCAAATAAGGTCTGCACCATCTACATAGATAGTAGTAGGAACTACATCAAAGAGTACTCTCTCCTGTGCTTCTGTACCAAGATGCCAAGGCTGAGGAAGCTCCTCAATGACAAGACCTGATGCACTAGAAGTAAATTTCAAGTATGGGTTACTATCCTTAGTAGCATTCACCTCCCTAGAGAAGCAAAGATTCAAGGAATCCTTCATTGCTTCATAAAACTTAGCAGCGTCCATACCCTTAGTTACATGAACTGCTGCATCCTTAAAATACTGGTCTTGGTCACTCATGCCATAGAACTGACGAAGATTAATCCTAAGAATATAATCCTGACCAACTACAGGAGTACCACCATTTACATTAGTATCCAAGGTTACAGTAACCTTCTTCATAGGAGTTGCCATGTCAACAGCCTTCACTGCCTTTACATAGCTAATGTTCTTCACAGGAATCCTATCACTCCTAAGTACTGTGTCTGGACCCAACACCTCAAAGTAAACTTCCTTGTCAAAGTCACCAAAAGTCTTTACCTTGATGTCACCTTTGTCAGTCAATGCTGTAGCTGCCTCTATAACCTTGTTAGCTACATATAACTGACGATTTTGATTAACTGAAAATACTGCCATTTTATTATTGTATTAAGTTAAACTTATCCTATCTGCTGATAGGTATTAATTATCTCTATTCTGATTATTTAGATTATAGCCCTTACTTTGAAGAGCCATTCTTACTGCAAGTTCCAATATCCTTTGATGAAGACCTTCATGCAGTTGACATTCAGTAGTCTTGCTTACATTATCTATGGATAGAGTGTCTGGTAAGTCTTCAAGAACAATTGGACTGAGTTTCTTGATATATCTTATATAGTAAGCATTGATATTAAACTTGCAGATTATTTCTACATTATCTTCTGATAAGTCTAACCTCAATGCTCTCCTGTCATTGGCTCCCCTGAAAGGATTTTTCCTTATGACTTGATATTCATCTTGCTTTGTAGGATAAACGTTGATATGAGTTTCCCCACACTTGCCTTTGTCTACTATCACTGATTCCATTGTTATGAACCACAGGTCATCTGGAAGAGTGAAGAAACTAGAGTTGCTGGATATACCTAAAGGAGTACCACTAGTATTGGTAATAGGCTTTAGATTTTTCTCCTTTACTAAGTTAGCTAGGTATCTCCTCATCTCCTCAGTACTCTCAAAGGACTCTCCATAAGGATTCTTGCCATTGTAAAGACTAGTGACCAACTCTTTTTGTGCGTTGGTAAGAAATACTGATTTCTCATATTCATCGAGAGTTATTGTCTGCTTAGAAGATTCCTCACCAAAGTTAGCACTTACATTATAGCTATTGAGCATAGTGTCAAAGCCATCAGAAAACTCTTTGATATTCATAGCTTAATCCTTTAGTTATTCACTTCTTTGTCCTGCTTGCATCACTGCCTGTAGATTATCCTGTCCTGTGTTAGTCCATGCTATCTTAGCAAGCTCTACTGCTCTTTGAAGAATCTCATCATGAAGGATCGGATCTAGCTCACACTCAGTAGCATTGCTCTTACCCTCAATGGTTAAATCATCAAGATTTGATACAATGATAGGATTAGGTCTTCTTACATATCTGATAGTATATTTAGTAAGAGTATCTGATGGTCCTACTATAATATCAGCTTTATTGACTACATCATTATTAATGAGTCTCCAAGCTTGATACTTCAAGGGTCTCTTGTAAGGCTTGCACATTAACCTTGAATATTCATCAAACTTAACAGGAATTACTTGCAATAGGATATTCTTGCCATTCCTAGCTACCTCTACCATCTCATTGATAGCATACATAAGCTTTGTAGGAAGATTGATACTCTTGGTATTTTCTCTAGTATCAAACAAAGGAGCACCAAAGATAGATACTTCAGTACCTTCATTTTGTACATAGAGAGGATTTCCACTATCATCTTTCATCTGATTTCCCTGGGCATCATAAGCTAATGTATAGCTTTTTGTTGAACTTAAATTAGTACTTTCCTTCCTTGAATAAACCTTATTGCCATCCTTGTCAGTCTTATCACTAACCTCAGTATAGGTATAGGTTGTTGCACTTGTGGTAGCTACAGTAGTAAGCATGGAGAAATCCACCTGTCTCTTAATACTACCATCAAAGCCTTCCTGAACATTATTTCCCCTACTCTTAGGATTAAAGTAGTTTTTCAAAATTTCATCCTGTCCCTTTGTAAGGAAGACACTCTTCTCATAAGCATTTAAGCCTGGTGCTTGGTTTGAGGTTATATTGTTATATAACACATCAAACATATTATCCATCTCTTCTACTGACATACCTTATTATATTTTAAAAAGGAGTGGGAAGGGCTTTCACCTCCTCCCCTATACTCCAATATGATTAATTGCAAATATTATTTTTCTTTAAGTTGTGCCTCAAGAAGAAACTTGAGTTCTTGATGCTTAATAGAACCAATGTACTTAGCTGCATTGTTCAAAGTACTTTCCTCATTCATCTCACAAAGTGGAGAACCATCCTTGCGTAAGTAATAGGTATTATTCTTCATACCAATCAATCCTGCCTCCACAGCCTTCTTGATAAGTATCTTCATAGGAAGGTATTCATCCTTGATTACTGAATAGAACTTACGAGGGTCTGCCTGAATATACTGATTAATCTTGCCTTGCAAGTAATCAAGCTTGACATCTGGACTGATAGGTCTCTTTTCAAGAAGCTCAATAATTGTCTTGAGCATATCCTTGTTATCCCTGATAGCACCATATTCAGTGTAGCATTCCATGGTAATATCCATCTTACTGAGATTACTCTTAGTCTCATCTCCTTCAGAGATGATAACAAACTGATAAGTAGCCTTTGGTCTCTCCTCAAGCTCTTCCATGGATGGTGCAATATAATCCTTGTTAGCAAGCAAAATCTTATACTGGATATATTGCTCTGGAATACTAAGGTCAAGATAGTTATCCTGCTTATGCAGTGTTACTCTACCAATACCATTAGGATTACTATCATCCCAGAAGTTATTTACCTGATTATGGATACTAAGAGCATTGATTTCCAATCCCATTGCTTGCTCCAAGAAATCCTTTTCTGCATTAGTAAGCACATTTTTGTACACTCCAGTCCTGTTAAGTCTAGGAACTACAAAACTTCTTGTTGCATTCTCTGCCATACCTCCATTAAGGATATGACCTTTTCTTTGAACCATTGCTGATGGACTAGGTACAAACCTTACAATAACACGTTCATTTCTCAAGCAATTTACTGGTTCACTACTATATTGCTTAGGAGATACTGTTTTTTCCACTACCTTAGGTTCTGTCTTTGGTGTTGGAATCTCCTGCTTAGTTTCTTCCTGTGATGTCACATCAATATTAATGCTTTCCATCAACTCTGGATTATCTTCTTTCTTTGGTCTTGCCATTCTTAACTTCTCCTTATTTATTATATCTTCTACTCCTATAACCTTTAAAGAAAGCAGGAGAAGGAATTATAATCCCCCTCACTGCCTACTATCATTTTTAGCCTGCCAAGATTGCAGGAATCAAACTCATTGTCCTTGTAGGGTCAAGTACACATACACCAGTGGTTGTCATCTTGTGAATGGTTGCTGAGTCCTCATCATGTGACATATTTGGATTACCCATCTGACCTGTAAATGGATTACGCATACCCCATTCATAAGAGGTCATATCACCTTCCATACCTTTGACAGCACACTTGAAGATGTTAGGCTGATCCATTGTACCAATGTCAAAGATGTCATACCTATAAGAGAATGCAGGGCCACCATTAGGATGCATAATCTTATTTCTTACCATATCATCGTAATATGGATCCACATCTACCTTAACCTTGACACCATTAGGAGCTTGGAACTCAACAAACTGGAAGCCAGCTGAGAGCGCATTTTCATGCAAAGGAGAGTTTGTCTTCTTTACCATGCCAATAGCATCACCATTAATCTGGAATGCAGTCCAACCACTTACAGTATCAAGTACTGCCTTATGGAACTGAATAGCACCTCTTTCACCAGTTTTAATAATGAATGTTCTGTCATTCATGTCAAGCTTTGCAGCAGACAATTCATAAAGTGCATCCTCTATGAGCTTCAGTGAGAATTTGTTGTAGAACATAGTGTTGGATACCTCCATCTGTTGATAGAGTCCTGCACCAAGTCTAATGGCTTCACCAGACTTTCCAATGTTAAGATACTCACCATTGTTATTTCTGTTAGAGCGACCAAAAGCAAGAACATTGTTCTTGTACTCACTCCACTGCTGCTCTAACTGCCACTGAACCTCATGCATCCACATGTTTACAGTATCCTTGACATAGCGACCATTAGTTTCCCTAGTTACAGGAATACCAAAGGCAACCTTTTTACCAAGCATTGAACCAGGGACCTTATGCTGAATCCTAATTGTAGAGAACTCATTTCTCATGGCAATAGGACTTGCAAATCGTACATCTCCAACTTTTCTACTGAGGTCACGCTCTACTGGAGCATACTCTACAGAGAAACGCTTGCCTGCAAGCAATTCCTCAGCAGGAATTCCAGCAGTAACTGCTCCCATCAATTCTACTTTGTACCAAATTTGTTATCCTAGGAACTCTTTATTCCCTAGTTCTAACACTTTACCATTGTGTTAGTTCGGAGTACATTTTAACCCTCATACATACTTAAAGTATAGTAGGGTCTGGACACTCTTGGAATTATTATATTCTATATTAAGGTTTTACGACCTCTTTGGATTTCAATTCCATTTTCCTTAAGAGTTTTTGATATGTATCTTTTGTTGGTATGAAACATCTTTGTCAAATCTTGAATATTATACCCTTCTTTATACTTATCACAAATCTCCTTAGCTTTTATGACCGCATTGCTCTTTCTAGGATTATATGAGTTTAATATCAGAGTATTGTCATTAGCTCTCTTTATTATATTATAAACAGAGCATTTACTGATATGATATTTCTCAGCAACATCCTTCACAGTAGGTTTATTCTTCCTGATATACTCTTTTACAGCCTCTATGTCTACAATTTTATCTAAGGTATCTTTTCTTTCCAAGTTATGTCTTTTAGCATAGTTTAGAACTGTGGTTTTATCCACATTAAACATCTTAGCTAATTTTATAGAACCATAGCCTTCTTCATATAATTTTACAAGTTTGTTTTCTTCTTCAATGGAAAGTTTCTGTGAGTGACCACAAAACTGACCTCCTTTTGTCAAATTGTAACCCTTTGTATAAGCATTGTAATATGCTATCCAAAATATTTCTCTTTCATTAAGAAGTTCTTGATTACAATTTGATAGTTCTTCTAGCAATACTATCTTAAAATGGTCTCTACCATATTTATGAATAGCTTTCTTGATAGCCATTGTATGATTTACATCATCAGAATAACTACAATGCTTCTGGAACCTTTGAACTAAAGTTCTTATAGTTTGACCTACATAAACTTTATCATTGATGTCATTGACAATCTTGTAAATTCTTCCTATCATAGTTTTCAAATTCTACTCTCTACACTACCTAAAGTCCTTTAATTCCTTAGGTTAGCTCGGTATTACCATTTGTAGTAAACTACATTATTGGATGGTTTCACCGATTTTGCCCAATTTTCAAAGTTGATTACTCAACTAAGCCGCATACAAATCTACGGTGTTTGTACCCTCATTCCTACCATTGGCAAGAACCCTAATAGGATAAATTTCATTACGCTCACCAGTAATTACTTCACCATCTGCAAACCAATCCTCAGCGAATACCAAATAAAAAGGTTCACCATTTACACCTACATTAGTACTTGCAGAAGTAACAATCTTACCATCAGTATCACGAGCCTCTACAAGAGGAATGTTCCTCATGGCACTACCAATAATATCCCATGTGTACTCATCATCCGAGTCAAAAGTTTTAACAGGAAATTGTGAAAGGAAAGTATCAAGGGTCTTACCCCTATACCATGCAAGAAGCTGAACCATCAATGATGTAGCCTTTTGAGGCTGCATCTGAAAGATACTGCCAAGATGATTACTCTTAGTTAAACCCTTCCAATGACTAAAGGTCTGCTTCTGAAATCTACTTAATTTTCCAGCCATTTTATAAAATAGTTAAACATTAATTTATCTTTTACTTATACTTTAGGTCTTAAAGGTCAAGTTTCAAATTTCCATTGATAAATGAGTTAGGATCATCCTTTTGGCTAGTTACCATATTTAGGCTACCGTCACTGTTTCTCCTAGTATTATTCAAGGTTTTCTCCAAATCCCTAAGACCTTTCTTCATCTCTTTCTTTACCTTACCTTTGGCAAAGGAGTCAAAATCCTTAAAGCCATTGGTCATTACATACATGAGACCTGTATACTTGAGGAAATCTGCTCCATGCTCCTTCTCATACTTTTGGATAGCAGTCATATACTGACCAGTATCTGGGTCTTTGTAAATAGGTTTGGAAATTGTTTCAAATGCCTTCTTACGAATATCCTTGCCAATCTCCATGTCACCAAGCAACTGCTTGTCTTTCATGAGGGAAGTTTCCAACTGTTTTGCTCTCTTGTCTCTGTTTGCTTTCTCCTCATCAGCTTCCTCCTGTGCCTCCTGCAACAACTTGTTATAAGCATTGCTAAAGAACTCCTTGTTACTCTGCAAAGCATCCTTAGCATCTTCAACATCAGTACCGTTATCTACACTTCTGTCTGTAAGCTTTTTGGCTTTCTCCTGTGACATACCCTTGTTAAGAAAGTCTTGATAGATAAGGTTATATCTCAATCTCTCACCTTTCTCACTTTCCTCAGCAATGGCTGCATCAGTGATAGTATTGATTTGGTTAAGCACACCTTCATACTTTCTGATGTCAGTAGGCTCCACTCCATTATCAAGAGCCTTTGAAATCCTCTGCTGTTTCTCATCAAGCCTTGCATTAATCTCTGCTTCAATTAAGTCACTAAAGGATTCTGCATCTACAGCTTTCTTTACAGTCTCATCATCAAGGTTAGGGAAGATACCATCTACTGCCAAGGCATTGGCAATGGAAGAGTAGAAGTTGTCATTTGGAGAAGTGCCATCTGAATCCTCATCAGCATCAGTATCTTCACCCTTACCTTCTTTATCATCACCACTACCTACGCTCTCTGGATTTTCCTCAAACAAAGTCTCAGGATTTACATCCTCAGTAGTTTTATCTTTTTCTTTCTTTTTCTCAGGAGGAGTATCCTTGTCTTCCTCCTCTGTCTCATTGTGCTCTTCTTGCACATCAGTATCTTTAGGTTCCATGAAGAGATTCTCAATCTCCTGCTCACCCAAGATATTGTCAAAACTCAATTCTTCCATACTTTTTCTTCTCTTTAGTTCTACATTCTTCTTTTGCTGCAAAAGTATAGAAATATAAGTATATTATCTTTGTTCTTATTTATTACCTAAGGAATACTTAAAAAGATACTTAAAACATGCACCTTTCTTAGTTTACTCATACCAACTTTTTACTGCTATACCATAGTTCTTCTTTCCTGGATAGTTCTTATCCCAATAATCATCTTTCTCCATGCCAGAGCCTACCTCTTCAGTATGCTTTAAGTCTCCATGGTAAAGAACCATTTTCTCTTCCCTATAGAGCATAAGCTGAACCAAGCTCATCACCCTATCAAAGTTACCCTGTGGATTCCATAACACAAGTTCCTTTAGCAAGGCTCTATTCTTTATTCTGTATAGATTAGCTATCTGTACTTCCCTATTCTCCCCATTCTCATCTGTCTCAATGGTTACTATAGGTTTCCTAAGCCAAGTCTGTATCATCTTGAATGCACCATTGATAATAGGAGTGATAGCTCTGATACCTACAGACTTATTGCCATAGCCTATACTACTTATCATGTTTCTCTGTACAAGATACTCTGGAGTCTCTGCCAGCAGATGAACAGAATTATGGGAACTAAAGTAAGAGAACATACCCATGATGTTCTGTTCATACATACACTTGCAGTTATAGAACAGACATAGTTTTCTTGCCATCTCATAGAAATCTTCAGCAAAAGGAGGTCTTCCTGTATACTCTGCAACTATCATATCCGTCCATAAGTCAAGTATAAACAAAGAACCTAATGACATAGTATTAGAGCAATCACTATCAAATGGGTCAGCACTCTGAATATATCTGCCAGCAGGAACCTTGCCATCACTTCCCTTCTTAGGCATCTCAAATATCTCAAGAGCACCCTTCACTTTATTATCTTTAGTAGGGAAATCTCTGATAGGTAAGTCTGCCGTAGGATTGAACTTAATCTCTCCTGTTTTATTATCTTGTACCAACTCTCCTACATAAGTATCATCATACTCATTAGGATTGTTATCTATCTGATTTAATCTCTCATTAAGTTCTGTCACTGGAAAGACGTTACCATGACTTCTCATCATGGCTTCCTGTGGAACTATAGGATATTGGGATATACGTTTTACAATGGTATTGACATCAGTGGAACCATACTTTACTTTGTATCTATCATATAGTATGGCAAGCAAAGCCTTGGTAACATCGGAGTTACCGTTCTCATCAATATAGTCATTACCATAGTTCATATAGGCACCGTAAAAGAAGCAACAATGCTTCCTTCCCTGCCCTTCCTTATCAAAGACATTCTCTAAAGGTTCCATGTTATATCCTTCAGGAGAATAGAACATCTCAGCAAAGGCTGTAAAGTCAGATTGATCATCTCCAGCAGTCCCATAAGCAAAAATTTCACCAAAGGTATCATTACCCTGCTCTACAGAAGGTCTAATCATATTGAATACACTAAGCAAGTTCTTGAAGATACCTGCCTCCTCAATAAGATATAATACTCCACGAGAACCATTCAACTTATCTTGGTTAACACCTGAGATAATACCTGACACAGAGTTCTTACTGCCATATTCCACCTCACTACCTGCCTTTTTGAATCCCATCTTCCATTCCATCTCTTGGTCTGATGACTTTAATCTCCTTGATGCAAACTGAGTATACTTTGCACAATGGTCTAGGTTATCCTTGAATACCTTGAGAATCATATTAGTATCCATAAGTTTGGTTCTATCTACAGCAGTAACCATACACTGTACTTCCTTCCTATTATCTTCTGTTTCTCCTATTATACATCTCCTAGCAAGAAGTCCAGCTCCAAAGCTAGTCTTACCCCTACCACGACTAGCCAATGCAGAAGCATGATGTCCATGAACTCTACCTTGATGCAAGTAATGAGACATTAGGAACTGACCATCCCAAAATCTAGGATGGGCTACAGTTCTCATGGATACTCCTTTCTCATTTTTCTTGACAAGGTGCATAGGACAGAAATTAAGCATCCAATAGTAATCTCCTGTAACCCACATGCCTGTCTGAGGATTACAATAGCCATTCCATCCCCTGCTCCTCTCACCATATAGCCATCTGCCATAGTCACTGTTAGGATTGGCATTAGGTCTTAGCAAGGAATATCTTCCTTTGTTTTTTTCAAAAGCTAATGCTGATGGTCTGAAATAATCACTTCCTTCCAAAATAGGAGGATGTGTAATATCTATGATAGCCCTGCCTTCCTTATTTCTAGGAAGTTCTGACACAAGAGGTCTATCAGGAGACACCATCCACTTGATAAAGGGAACATTGTTAAGGAAATCCCAAAATTGTTCTTGCACTTCCGTAGGATAGTTCTCTAGATGTAAGTCCTCAAGAGGTGTCTGACATTTATTAAACCTTATATTCTCCATATACTTCTACTTTTTATTCCTGCAAAAGTATATATATAATAAGGTATAGGCAAGTATCTAAGACTAATGCTTAGATAACATAAAAATAGCCCCAACCTTCACAGGCTAGAGCTATTGTCTCATTTAGAAAAAATCATGAAAAATTCAAATTCACCTTATACTATTAATTTAGCCTTACCAGGGGTAATGAGAGCTTCGTCCTTCTCCTCTCCATAAAAGATATATCTTATATCATTGTCTGAGATGTAAAGATATTCCTGTGGATTACCATCCTTGTCATCTATTGTTTCAAATGGGAAATTATAGGTTAGGACAGGATTATTGTCCAAGTCATTCTGAACAGAGTTCTTATTGTACTTCTTTACGGCAAAATGGTCAGGAATAATCATTACCTTGTCTCCTACCTTAATGTCTCTGACTGTAGAACCAATGGCAGTAACAGTCTGCCATAACTTCAAATCTCCTTTGCCAGCAACAATGACTCCATTGCTAATCATATCCTTCTCAAACTTATCAGCGGTAATCAATAAGTGATTAAACAAGGGCTTTATAGATGTAATATGTAACATAATTCTACTTTTTATTTTGTTTTTGTAAATAATTATTATATGATTCATTTATCCTGTGGTATCTGTCAAGAGTAGCATAAAGCTTGCCTATGGAAGGAATGTTCACATTAGGTTGCAGTTTCATAAACTCCTCATCAGTCAGGTCTTCCTTCAAAGGCAACGAGGAAATATGCTCTCTCACAGCTTTCCAATAAGCCCTGTAAGTCTTATCTACAAGTCTCTTGGGAAGACCTAAGTCACCAGCTACCTTTGCTATAATCTCTTTATAGGTCATGCACTCAACTGACTATCTTTAAACAATACCAGCAACTGAAAGTAACCATTGTCATCCTTCCTAATGTTAGGAATCAACCTTGGATTAATAACATTATTCACAATAATTTTGTTCTTTCTGAGATTGCTCATCACTACATAGAAATGTGCCTGTGTAATTCCACACTCAGCAATAACCTTACTCTTTGTATCATTACTCATCACCATGGTATCAAGGATGGCAGGATCACTTGTCTTCTTAGAAAGTTCCCATCTCTGATTGAGAAAACTTGCTATAACATCTCTCTCCCTAGGAGTAAGATTGATGAATGGCTTTAGGAACAGGCACCACCACTTGAAGAAGTCCAAGCCCATTGTTACCTTGATAGGTATCACATTGTTAGGCTTTGGCAAGTGGAAACCATTGTTTTTATTGTTTGTTGACTCTTCCATACTATTTGCCTTTATGTTCTTCTACTTCCTGAGGAATAGTCATTGCTTCCTCAATCTCACTGGCACAATTGCCTACAAAATCACTTGAGAAATTATTACTGAACTCCAATACCTTAAAGAGATAATCAAGTCTCTTATTCATTGCAAATCCCTCAAGCTCCCTGTTTCTTCTAGCAAGTTGCTGATTTTGCTGAAACAACTGATTGCAAGCATCATTAAGTTGTTCATAACTAAGTTTTTTCTTTTCCTCAGACTTATTATTGCCTGCATTCATCTTCACTACCTTTGATTTATTCTGCTCTTCCATACTTTTACTTATTTTTAGTTCTGTTATATAAATTCATTCTAAGTGCATCCAACCTATTGTCATTGACAAGTTTTGAGAATAACAACAACACAGCATCCTCTTTGCTAAGTCCTCCCGGGAATGCAGGGTATAGTTCCTTGCAAATCCTCATACAATCAGGATGCTTGAATAACCTAGTCTTCAATTGCTCATCTGTCAATAGGAATATAGGTGATTTCTTGACAAGACCTGCATCTTCCAAATAAGGATGCCCATATCTATTTCTATATAGCTTATCCCATTCCTCAAAGGTAGAGGTCTTTAGGTCTGTGCAACCACAGTCCTCACAGCATTCAGTTCCAAGTGAATCCTCATACTTGAACCTTATGGAGTAACACTTAGGACAGAATGTCCAAGGATCTTCCTCCTCTTTCATTATCTTCTTTGATTTTGTCATAACAATAGAATTGAACGTTACACCTTATCTATAATACAAGAGAATATAACCCTCTCCTGTTTCCTTGACCTCTACAATGTCCTCCTTCAAGACAGGGGTATCTGGATTGTTTTCATTATACTGATTAACAGCATCTATCAGTAGCCTAAGTGACCTAGCTACAAAATAATCTATATGAGTCTTCATAGGTTACTTTCTTTTAGAGGGTGATTTAACCTTTGCAACATTCTGCATTGCACTTGCTCTCTTGGAGAGTTCAGCAGCCTTTGTCTTAGCGACCTTGATAGCTCTGTTTCTCCTGGCACTATCATTCATTATCTCTTGATACCTTGCCATGGTGTCAGCATCACTCTCAGCTTGCCATCTCTGTTCATCCCTACTGATGGATGTGGATTTAATTTTTGATACCATAATATTCTTGTTTTTAAAGTTTCTTTTCCTTACATATTTACTTAAAGTATTACTTTAACAAGGCGTTCTTTTATACTGTCTTGTAGCTTGTTATACATCTAAGTATTTTCTGTTGCAAAGATACACTTTTCTTTTTAAAAAGTCTTAGTAAACATCTTAAATCTTTATTCTCTTAACTATATTTAATACAGCAAGTACTATAGGACTCTTCTTTATTTCAAATAAAGTTAGTATCTTTGCATCAGAAACAAAACATTTCAATCAGAGAAAGGCTAAAACAGGATATTATTTGTCTTAGTTGCAGCCTACTCAAGAGTTCATTAACATGTTGAACAAGGTAAGCAAGATATAAGTATTTGACTTATAAGTAAATAACAACCAAGGAATAATACTATTCCCATGGTATGACCGATACTATGGGTCGTATGCACTCTGACGCTCAGTTCGCAGGTTCTTCTTCAGTTCCTGCTCACGTAGAGATGATGGGTTACCTCGGTATGGGTAACAACCCTATGGTAGGTGCTACTGTAGCTATCGCCGTAGCCATCGACCTCGCTTTGAACAAGAAGTAAGGTAAAGAGCATACAGGATATAAGTAAATGTAATCCCCATGGTCATAAGGCTGTGGGGATTTTTTATGCCTATTTCAGACTATTTTTGCAGCCCATTTGCAGCCCAAAAGCTAATTTATGTAAATGGGCTGCAATTTTACACTAAGTCAATAATACTCACTTGCTTACCTTAAATTAAAGATAAGTAAATGGAAAATCATTGCATCATGGTTTACTTCTCCATCAGAGCAAGTAAGAAAAACAAGAAGGGACTATCACCTATTGAAGCATCTATCTCCTATAATGGAGAGAGAATTTATTTCAGTACAGGCAAGTTTGCCAAAGCATCAGATTGGAACAAACAAAAGCAAACGATGAAAGGTAGCACTCAGGAAGCTCAACTCATCAATGACTATCTCATAGAGCTAAGAAATAAAATCTATGAGAAGGAGGTTGAACTCATGAAAAGGGGCTATATGGTTACAGTACATCTCCTGAAGGATGCTATATATAATAAGGTGGAATCATTAAAAGACAAGACTCTCATGCAAGTAATCTCAGAGTATAATGAAAACAAGAACAAGCTATTAGGAAAAGGTATATCTAAAGCTTCCTTATATAGCTTTGAGCATAGTAGGAATCTACTGCTAGAGTTTATGCAAAAAGAATATGATAGAGATGATATTCTTCTTAATGAAATAAACATAGGATTTATGCAATCATTCCATACATTTCTTCTATCAGACAAAGGCATGGCACAGAATACTTGTACCAAGCATCTGAAGTATTTGAAGAGCATTGTTACCCTAGCTGTCTCCAACAACTATATATCATATAATATGCTTGCAAACTATAAGATAGAAAGAAAACCTGTGGATATAGATTTCCTTACAGAGGAAGAACTAAGAAGAATCATCAACTTTGATACTCCTATTCCTAGACTAGAGAAGGCAAGAGACTTCTTTCTCTTTGGCTGCTTCACAGGTCTAGCTTACATTGACATCAAGACCCTCAAACTTGAACACTTTGAGAAAGATGATGAAGGTAGAATCTGGATAAAGAAGAAAAGAGTAAAGACAGGTGTACTATCTAGGATACCTCTGCTTCCAATGGCTAAGATGATACTAGAAAAGTATAGAGATTGTGATAAATTAATCCCTATACAGGATGCTTCGGACATTAATAAATATCTCAAGGATATTGCCCTATATTGTCACATAGACAAACACATAACCTTCCACACCTCAAGACATACCTTTGCCAGCACTGTCACCTTGGCGAACAATGTATCTCTTGAGGTAGTATCAAAGATGCTAGGACACACCAACACAAGAATGACTACTCATTATGCAAAGCTGCTTGATAAGTACATAGGAGAACAAATGGATAATATCACTGACATCTATACAGAAGACAATAACAAAGAATGATATAAAACAAAAACTCCCCCTGTCCACTGACAGAGGGAGAAAATGAAAAAAAAAAAAAAAACAAAAATTCAACCTAAAAACAAAATCCTAAAACAATCCTTTTACCTAACTATTTCCACATACCTATTTGTCTGGTTCTGCACATAAGGATTCTCCTCAACTACATCAACATTCACCACCCAATGATGCTTTTGTAGCCATCGACACAAGAAGAATTTCTTTGGGGGCTTCACAGTCTCCCTCTTGGCAGATACCACAATGTGTTTTTCACTTTTAAATTTAGGTTGTACCACTACTGTTGATGGGTATTTCAACCCGACCTTAACAGAATACCATTCATCTGAGAGTAGTGTATCTATGTTTAGATTAGTATCCTTGAATATAGTGTCTCCGGGTATCCTAATGGTATCTACTTTGGAAAAGTCCGAACCTATGTACTGTAAACTCTTTAGCTTTGAGTCTTTTATCTTCAACTCTTTCCTAGTAGCATTCAACTTAGCAAAGATAGAGTCATTACTATTCTTTAGTTGATCTATAGTCAGCTTGAATGCTCTATTCTTATCTTTCGAGGAACTGAATTGCTGTTCATAGGACTTGACATTCTCCATAGCATCCTTCCATTTCTTCTCTGCTTTATCCTTGCTATCCCAGAGAATTGCTATGATGAATCCCATGACTACTACCAATACACCTGCTATATATGTATATGTTTTCATATTACCTTTCTTATGTGATGCAAAGATACTTAAATCTAACTATAAAAGCAAATATCTAATAATCATTCTTATATTACTTAACAACAAGGGCTAGATACTACCATAGTACCTCATCTATTACTATCTTTGCAATGTGAATCATTAAGTATATACATTATGGAAATACTAAAATACATTTGGCAGCTTCCACAAACAATAGCTGCCTACATATATTTCACATATCTTAGTAATAAAGGTGAGATTCTAGATACTTGCACTTATCAAGATGCCATAGTATTTATCAAAAGAACATCATGTAGAAGTGTCACTCTTGGCAATCATATCTTTCTCTCACCAAGAGCAACAGACAGTACTGTGAAGCATGAGTATGGACATACTAGACAGAGCTTGATGCTAGGTCCTTTATATCTTCTAGTAATAGGTATTCCTAGTATTATTTGGGCGGCTACCCATAAGAAGGTAGCTCCAAGCAAACCATATAATTGGTTTTATACTGAAGCATCAGCTGATAGGTTAGGAGGAGTTTAGATATATAATTTCTTTTTTCATACGTTTATAGGTTTTTAAGTTAGTTGTTTAGGGGAGGCAGCAATGCTTCCCCTTTTCATTTATATATACTCAGTTAGATCAATATCTTCATGAGAAGATAACCAAGCATCAAAGGCATAGCCATTTCTATCAACATTTCCTACTATTTCGAGAGCATACTTTATACATCTTCTCTTGGAAAAGCTCTCAGAGAACAAGTTAGTTAAGAACACTATATCTCCTATTGTAGCTTCTGATACATTATAGTATACTGCCCTATCAGAAGCATTCTCTACCTCTGATGAGCCCCATTTGCAATCAATAACCTTCATAGCTAACTCTACAGTGAAATGTCTTCCATGCTTTGCTATGTATCTTCTTAATCCCTTCATACTTTATTACTTTAAGTTTATGCTGCAAAGATACGATTAATTATCTAAACTACAAAGAATTATGAGCAAAATCTAACTATAATTGTTAGGTGGTGAGAGTATAAAGGCAGGATGCTTTTGTATTAATTTAGGACGTAATTCTATAATGAAAGTATTCCCTACTCCATTTTAGAGAAAATTTTGAATGTGCATAGAGGACGATTTTTTGAAATTTGAAAAGTGTGTGTAAAAGGTGAGGATAATACAACACACCACCCCCACCATATCTTGGATTGGGATATACCCCCTGGGGTCTTTCAATCCATGATGGTTGAGGGTGAAGCATAGTAGCCTTCCATTCCCATGGAGTTCTAGTGGGAATAGCCATCTGCACACATGCCTCTAGGGAAAGCACCTGAGGAATCAATGCCTAGCACTAAATAAGTCCTGCTAGGAGGCAAAGCTTTATGGCTAACACAGCAGTTAACAACATCAAGAACTTATGGTCACTCATTGCATTTGCAAAGCAGTTTGGTCCTAAGATGCAGGTTGGTGAGTTTGCCAACAAGGAGACTGGAGAAATGTTCCACTCTACTATCTTCACCAATGGTGACACCAGAACCTTCGTGGCATTCTCAAGAAACTTGGGTGAATTAACACCTCAGGAGATTGCCCAGCAGAAGGATGACTTGCAGGTTGTGCAATGCGAGACATCTGATGGCAGAGACATGTATTCCCTCTGCAAGAAAGGTCAAAACACATGGGAGGATGTTGACCTTGGATTGTAAGAGTAACTATGGGAGGCAGGGAGACCTGCTTCCCTTTTTCATCAACCCCAAAAGCAAGCAACTATGGCAAGAAAAAGATTCAACAGAGTAGCCATCTGTAGCTCGGATGACTATAAGAAATCAAGAAGAATACACCAGATATTCCTTGAGGAGAGACATTCTCATTTCAATGAGATGGTAGTCAATGGTGACATAAGCATAGATGTTCCTGTCATCAAGAAAAACAGAGTATCTAATAGATTCAAGACCATTAGAGTCTTTGGAAGAAACATGAAGGTAAGCATTGATGAGTATAACACTCATTGCAAGTCACTGGAAGTATAACATAGGGCTGTCTGTAATGGGCAGCCTTAACCTTTTTAAATTATGAAAGCATTAGTCCTATATATCACAGCAATACTCTCTGCAATATTACTTTGCAGTGAAATTAGCCTAGTCTGGCTAGTCATGCTAGTCCTAGACATAGTTTTAATCTCTTGGCTATACAATAATATCACTCTTCATGAGTTTATTAAGTATAGTGGTTACAAACATTGGTATAAACTCTTAAGAGATTAGTTATGAAGAATATCAAGGCAATTATATATGTAGTTGGAATGTTATTGCTCTATGAGACAGTCATGCTGGTTATTGCAATGACTACTGACTTTCTAAATGCACATACAGTATTCTCATGGATATTGGGGATACTGTTCTGGATAGGAGTTATCTGGTACAAAACAAGAGATAAAGAAAGCTAGTCCTGATGGGCTAGCTTATTTTTTCTTTACCTCTTGAAGATAATAGACATCTTATCATAGTCACTTAGTAAATTCAGGATGCAAATATCTTTATCCCTTGCAAGAAAATTACAATCTTCCAATTCCTTTATTGCTCTACAGTACGAAGCCTTAGGAACATTGCAGTCCTTCATTATCTGTTCTCTAATATTGGTATTGAGATATACTTTCCATTGATTCTCTTCTCTTACAGCTAACATAAGTAACTTGTGCATTACTCTAGTTGTTGAATTAAATATTGGTAATGTACTAAATATATTCAAGTTAATCCATTTCTCCATATTATTACTTAATTAGTTGAATAAAATTATTGATGAACTCTTCATTATTGAGTTCCTCCATAGATAGTTTTACACATTGTACTCTTTTGACAACATCCAAAGCATCATAGTTTCTAAAATCCTCAGTCTTAGGTTTCTTATACCTATGACCATAAGGAATCTCAATAAATAATCTTTTTCTTGGTAGCCAAAACTGTGCAACATAGTAGCATTCAGCAGTATGTCTAACTCCTGCTATAGTCTTAAAGAAGACTTTCTGAAATCTGTACTTAATATGTTTACTATCTAGAATGTCTTTAAACTTCAACTCATTATCTGTAGGAAAGTGAGCCATAAGTGATGCAACACTCTTTCCTTCTTGAAATACTACTTTTGAAGTTTGTTTGTAGGATTTTTCATCTATCATATCTTTAACTTTAAGTTTTGAATTTAATATATTTTAATATTTAAATATCGTAATGATATAGTTATTCCCACAAAATCACCACAAAACAAAAAAAAAATAAATAAGACTTGTTTTGTGGTTTTTAATTCAAGAACTTCACTAAGGCGGTCAGTATTCACTTAACTCGTAAGCTTTTTAACTCCCTATAGTCCGTTTACCCTCAACCTTTTTTCCATAGCAGCTTGGTGGACACTTAGCTTATATCAAGAACCATTTTTGACCTACCAGAAAAACCTCAGCTCTATATTGAACCTACAATCTGATGTCTAACCCTCTATATATCCACTGGACCTTAATAGGGTGAATCTAGGCACTGCCACTGCCTAGGGCCATTTGCAAAGGTACACATTATTATATTAACAACCAAAATATTACAGCTTTTAGTTGTAGTTTTTATTTAAGTTTAACATTTTATCTAAAGTTTTACTTTAAATAAACACATCACATTAGTCTTTTATCTTCATAAGCATAAAGTCCTCATGAGCATAACACACCTTAAAGTAATACTTCAAATCAACACATCACACTAGTCATTTGCTAAAGTAAAGCTTCAGCACTACACCTTATTATATACATGCGTACATATTTAATAAATAACTATATAATATAATAATGTATATACTTTACTAAGTCCATAAAATTTTAAGGGACACATCACCACCCCTATATCTTGATGGTGGAAGTAGTTTCATAAAACTATGGAAGCCTAGAGAATTTAGTTATCTTGATAGGGTTGACTGTCCTTGAGAGATTGTTTGTGTATTGCAGTCAGTTAGTCATTCACTACAAATGACAGTGCTTCTGAGATGGAGAAATATTATGCAGAACAATAATGCAGCTAGTGTTAGTTCAAATGGTATCAAGAACTCATGGTCATTGGTTTCCTTTGCCAAGATGAAAGGTAGAATGCAGGTAGGTCAGTTTACCAACAGTGAGACTGGTGACTCTTGGAAATCCTGTGTATTCACTGACCCTAGCAATCCTGACAACAAGACCAACAAGACTTTTGTTGCCTTCTCAAGGAACCTTGGTGAGCTTAGCCCTCAAGAGATAGCTGAACAGAAGGATGAGCTTCAGGTGGTTGAGTGCACCACTGCTGATGGCAAGGATATGTATGCTTTATGCAAAGCTGGTCAGAATGCTTGGCAGGATGTTGACTTAGGCTTTTAAGTAGCAGATAGACAGATAGTTAAAGATGGTGAGCTATACCCCCTCTCCCCCATCTTTACTATCTATCGAAACTATGCTATTTACCATAATAAAGTAATTAGTTGACACTTTTTACCCACACAAAGAGATTAGGTTTCAAGAGTTCATATACTCCACTACCTAATCTTTTTGTACAAACAACTCAATAATATTACAATTTTCACAACATTTTTAATCAAATATTACAATTATGATACTATATAAGCTAGAAAAAGTAAAGAATGCAACTCTACATGATGCTATTCTTATTACAACCCTTACTGATAAAGGTATATATTGACCCTGACAAAGAGTGTGCTGTAGAGTTCAAGGGACACATGAGTGAGGAAGATATTAAATTGTTCTTCTTCAATATGAATCCCAATATTACCTCAAAATCATCTTCTAAGGATGAAAAAGTTACAGGTGGTATAGATTATACTTATAGAGAAAATAGCACAGAGATATACACTAGAGATGGATGGAAATATTAACATATAAGATTATAGCTGACTTACCTATACTAGGTCAGCTTTTAATCATTATTTTTATAACATAACCCTTTAAACAAATGACAATGAATAATATAATTATAGATATAGAAACCTTAGGTAGAAGAAATAATGCTGCTATTACCCAAATAGGTATTGTTGTAGCAAATTCAAACTATAATGTAGAGAGAAAGGAACTAATACAAATAGCTCCTGAAGCTTGGAATACTTGTAATAGAACCTTTACAGGTGAAACACTACTTTGGTGGATGAATCAAGAAAATACTCCATTGAGTAATTATCATTCTTATTATTGTACAAATTATAATCAAGCTTTAGATATATTAGATACAATATTCAGAGTTCACAGTAATGAGGACACCTTGGTATGGACTAAAGGAGCTATGGATTTATTTTGTCTTAAAGACTTATATGAGTTCTTTAATAAAGAAACTCCTTGGAAATTCTGGCAACCGAGAGATATAAGAACTATCAAGGAGTCTGTAAAAGATTGGAAAACATTCAAAACTAATAATCATAATGCTCTTGATGATGCTTTAAATGAATTAAAAGAACTACAAGTAAATTTAAATAAATAGCAATGAAGAAATATAATTCACCTTGGGTAGTGGCAAGCATATTTTTTGTCCTACTCCTTACATCAATGGTCTTTAACTTCAAGTTCATTACTCTTGCAAATTCCCAGAGAAGAATTATTTCTTCCCTACAGAGCAACAAGGCAATGCTTAATGAGTACAAGGAAGCCCTTAGACTTTCTGATGCCATCATGGACAATAATGACTTGTGGGATAGGGATGGCTCTGATGTTATGTCAGACTATCTCAATCTAAGAGCTAATATGGACACTACATTCTATCATGGTTTCCATTATAATGCATTGTTGGATAATCTAGCTAATGATATTAATGAATAAATAATTATGAAGTACAAATTACAACAAGCATCAAACTGGTATGAAGGTGTATCTATAGATATAATAATGCTACTAAAGAAGAATGGGGTTACTGTTGAACATAACAAGGAAATTCACAGGAAATCACAAAGCAAATGGGATTGGAAAAAACAGAAAGATGTAAAGACTACAATCAAGTATTATAGTAACTGCATTGTAATAATAAACACTCTTGAGGAGTTCAACCAATTCTGCAAGCTTATAGGGAATATAGTTGTATTTCCTACCTACCTCCTCATCTATGATGATTATATTGAATAATTTAAATTAAGCAATATGAAGCCAATACTTTTATTAGACAAGACAGACCATGTTATCAGAGAGTTTGATAACTATAAGCAAGCTAATCAGTTCAGAATGATGAACAATAGACCAGACTGGTCTATTGCATCTAGAAGAACTATGTGGAATGGTAGTCATCATTGGTACTCATGATTACCATGTCACAAGTAAATCAGTATGCCTTGAACAATAACCTAGGCGATGATACTGATATATTCTCTATATTGTCCTTGATGCAGTTGGAATATAAGCATACTAATCTACGTTCTGTAGACAAGGTATCTCCTACTCCATCTGCATCTAGGAATACTTTTAATATGGTAGAGTATTCTACCCAAGATGTTTTAGACCTATTTAGCACATGACTATGACATTAAATAGAAATCAAGCATATAATCTACTGGTTGCTCTTGATAAGTTCTGTAGAAAGAGACATATAAAGTTATCAAGGAACTTATCTATTAGATACCTAGAGTTGGCAAACATAATTCTATCAAGGTATGGAGGAGTAATACTTGTTGAAGGAAGCATCAAGTATCTATGTAACAATCCCAAGCACTTGAAGAAATTTGCTTTGCAAGAAAGTATAAAGAAAGCTAGTCCTATTATCACGAGAGCTTGTGATAGATTAGCAAAGTATGATTCTTTATAGAATCAAGATAACCCTTTAAATATTAAACAATGGATAAATCAGACTTACAGGCAATGATTAGGTTTGCTTGCCAGAACAATATAATGAATAAACCTTTTATCAAAGTGTTCAAGTGGTATAATATACAAAACTCATTGGCATATAATGAGTATAACAAGAACTTAATTAATATGTAAATTAAATTGTTTATATCAGAAAAAGAATATAATTATCTACAATTATGTGAAAGGGTATTATATGAACATTATAGGATGATAGGTTTATGCCCTAACTGTAATAAAGCTATTATCTTGGATGGTTATTGCTGTGAGAATTGTGGATATGATCCAACTAAAAAAATGAAATTTGAGGAAATACTAGGTTTGATAATAATGGTATCTACTATTGTGGGTATCATTATCTTGGTATATGAGGACATTAAGTACAATAGAAAGAATAGACAGAAATTTATATTCCTTAGACTTAACAATGAGTACGTAAGGAATTTACTTGAAGGTAATGGTTTGTTTCTATGTAATTGTGCCTTCTATAGCACCAATAAGTACTTGTATACACAGAAAGATAGTTCCATACATGGATTCACTGAGGATATTACTTATTTAATAGAAAGAGCTGAGAAAACCAACATGGAACTTATAGATTGTGGTATAGACATAAAGAAATTTATTTATGAAATTCAAAAATTAAAGAGTAATGAAAAAAGAAATTAACATAGCAGAGATACTTAAAGACAAACCAAGAGGAATAAAGTTGTACACACCTCTCTTTGGTGATGTAACCTTTGATAAGGTCGAAAAAGACTTAGGTGAATATACCATCTTCGTAACAGACAAAGGTCAAAACCATCAGACCTTCATGGCAGATGGGAGATACAATCGGAATGGAGTTCCTGTGCTCTTTCCTAGCAAGGAAATGCGTAACTGGAGTAAGTTTGCTTGGAAGAAAGGCAATGTACTCATAAGTAATGATGGTGAAAAGAACATCATCTTTGCTGGCTTTATGGATGATACATATACGACGTTCAAAGGCAAGTATAGCGTAGAAGGAGGTTATTATTATCTTGAAGAGGAGAATTGTCTTGCAACACAAGATTACACTCTCCAAGAAGATGGTTCCACTAAAATCTACATCAACACCATCGAGAAAAAACTAGGTGGAAAACTCAATATGGAGACCTTGGAGATTGAGGACATCAAGCCAAAGTGGACTCCTAAGCCATTCGACAAAGTATTAGTAAGAAATTGTTCTACAGAAAGATGGAGAGCAAATCTCTTTAGTCATATAACCAAGGAAGGCTGCTACATTTGCGCTAGTGGTTCTTGGAATGAATGTATCCCTTACAACGAGGATACTGCTAAACTGATTGGTACAACAGATAATTGGGAGGGTTGATTATGGATGAAAAGAAAATTAAACAGATTATATCAAATAATATCGACCTTACAAAGGAGGTCATTCCTAATAGTAAGCTATGGAGTAGTGAGAATACTCTGAGAGTATTTACAGAAAGATGTATTAAAACTGCAATCCAAGAGTTTTTGAAAGGACTGTGGCATGATGCTAGTGAAGAACCAAAAGGTTATGATGAATGGATATTGATACAATATAGTGTTGGTGATTACTATTCTATTCGACAAGTAAAAGAAATCATAGCTTGGAAAAGACTTACAGAAAAAATAGCTATCAAGCAATGGGCATATCTTGATGATTTGCTAGAGCAGAAAGGAGGTGAGTGATATGAAAGAATATAAAGTTGGTGAGGAAATCACATTGGTGGTTAAGGAGCGGCAAAATGATGTTGAAGACCGTTGTAAAGGTTGCATCTTTGCTTATGATGATACTTGTTACAATCCGACATATAATGATTGGGGGGAAGGCTTTCAATGTGAAGCATCTGAGCGTTCAGATGGCAAGAATGTAATATTCGTTGAGAAAGGAAAGTAAGTATGAGTAGAATAGATACTAGGGGACATTGTAACAGACATTGCATCTACCAAGACAAAGGTAGATGTGATATGTGGGATGAAATGGCAATGCCAGATGATGTAAATGAATGTGATAATTTTATTAGCGTTTAACAGCCTTCGGGCTTAAATAGTAGTGATATGAAATTAAGAACTTTTTGGTTTGGCAAATACAAAGGAAAAGAAATCTGTGGTATCATACTGACACACACAGGCTATATCCTTTGGTTGCTTGAGAATACCCGATTTAGAATGAATGAGTTTGAACAAGAATGCTTTGATGCTGTAGCTAAAGCAAAAATTGATGGAGATAATATTTTCGTCTATAATAAATGTGATTTAAAGAAATATATGAAAGACGAGAATATCGAAACTCCTTTTAGAAGCTGCAATGGGCATTTCGGTGTTATATCAAAGTTTAGAGACAACAAAATTGCTATCTTATATGTAGAAAGATATATTAATGATATGCCTCCAGCCAACTTAGAGTCAAAAAGAAACATATATGGCTCTTTGGCTGCTATCAATAGGAATATATTTACAGACGAGGAATTAGAAGAAGATGATGATAACTTCACTATGGAATCTTTTTTATATTAAAGTTAAGGATAAAATGACAGATTTTAATACTAAAATTTTATTAATAGTGTATGTATTGGTGTCTATAGGTCTAATAGTCGTTGGATATATGGTAGGACAGCATTTATAGTAACTAACCACCTCTCCTTGGTGACAGCAGGGAGAGGGTAAATAGAAAGAGATATGGAAGTATTTGAATATCGTATCATAAAGATAGAAAAAGGAGCTTTCTTTATTGAATATAAGACTGCAAGGTTTGACAGTTGGAAGGAAATAGATAAACTATTCAAAACTCACACTAAAGCAGAAAACTGGGCAAGAAAGAACTTTACTATAAAATGACAAGCAATGAACAAAGAAAACATTTTATTATTGATAACCCAAGCCAAGCAGACGCTTGAAGTCTTGGATGAGAGCAAAGGGAACAATAGTACCTTTATCAAGAATCGTGTGTTAGGTATCTTGAATGATGCACTTAAAGAGTTGGAGGAAGAATAATATGGATGCAAGTAAGATTACGTTGGCATCATATATTCGATACCTACAAACTATGTACAAACGCTGTGGTAACATAAGTTTGAATAATTTAAATCATATTGAAAGAAATAAAAGAAAGGAAACAAACAATGAACAGACAGGAAGCAAAGCAGCTGTTGCCTATTATCAAGGCATTTAGTGAAGGAGAAAAAGTCGAGACTAAGACAAATACAGGTTGGGTATCAATAAACAATATGAGTTTTGCGGGAAGTCCACAAGACTACCGCATCAAGCCCATTCCTAAGTACCGCCCTTTTGCCAACGCAGAGGAGTGTATGCAAGAGATGTTGAAGCACCAACCTGTGGGATGGTTAAAACAAAAAGTAAGCAAAGTAATATATTGTATTGGAAGCTGCGATATAGAAAATATTTATGTTGGTACAACCACAAAAATACATGCTTATAATAAAGCCTTAGATGAGTTCACCTTCTATGATGGTGCTGCGTTCGGTGTTAAAGAAGAAAGCGAGGGTTGAGTATGGATGTTATATTTTATAAGCCAAATTCGGAAGATGAGCTAATTTCATTCGAGAGCAGCATTTCAAATAATAGAATCCCTATAATTGGTGAGACGGTAGTTATAGAAGGGGAATGGTACGTAGTTGACGATATTGTGACAAGCTATAAAAAACTAAAACATCAAACATATAGTACAGTTTCTGTTATACTTAAAAATGTATGAAGCAATATAAGATAGATTCAGAGCTGAGAGACAAGCTAGCCTCTTGGCTAACTGACATAGCAGACAGGGCAGACCATCTGACAAGTGGCAATGTTGCTCACAACAAGGCTTACATCAGTGGTGTTGCTCGTAGGGCTGCTGAGTATGTAACAAAACATTGTTGAACTTAAAGAAGAGTGATATGATAGAAAAGGTAATTCCAATAGACATATATAACATAGATATGCTTTTTGTTGTGGGCACTAAGGATGAACTGAAAATATCCTTAGAGAAGCATCTTGAAAAAGAAGATGCCGATGATGCCTATAACGCAATGGTAGGAGATATAGAAGATTTTACATTAGGACGTTCTGCTTACTTAAATAGTGGACAGACCGCTTTATGGCTACCCAATGCGGAAGATAAAGGTACATTGGCACATGAGATATTCCACATAGCTTGCTACATAATGGAAAAGGTAGGCATCTGCTTATGTCATGAGAGCGATGAAGCCTATGCCTACCTGATTGGTTACATCACCAATAAGGTGAATGAAGTTCTTAACCCTTCTTCTGGCGATGCTCAGTCACAGTAGTAGCCTTATGTGTGTCAGCATAATGCTGAGATACAAAACGACCAGTTTTAGCACTACGCTGAGTGTAACAGTTTTTGTTTTTGACATATTAATACGTATTAAATTATGTGGCAATATTGCCATTATGCTCACAGCAAATGGTATGCCAAAATAAATTATTAAGATATGAAATTACAAGATATTAAATTCAAGGCAAAGAGCCTCTTAGATGGTAAATGGATTGAAGGTGACTTAATGCGAATAGATGGACTGTGTCTTATTCGTAATAGCACATCAATAACAGAGGTTGACCCCACCACCGTCTGCCAGTACACAGAAGTAGTTGATGTATATAGTGATAAAGAACTTTGGGAGCATGATTTACTTAAAGATACCAAATATGGCATGATATATGAAGTTTTGTATGACAATATAAATGGCTGTTTTTCTGTTAAGCCAACATCAGGCAAATGGCAACATACTTTAAAACTTCTTAGTGTTTTTATTCGTAGTTATGACTATATTAATCTAGGCTCAAAGTTCGACAAGGAGGTGTAGAAATGAAAGCTAGCGAATTTATAGCAACTCTTCAAGAACACATGAAGAAATATGGTGACCTGGATTTGCTTTTTAGAAATCCAGATTGCAAAGGGTACAGAAAAGCATATATACATCGTGCACTCTGTAATGATTACCCATACAAAGTATTTGTTATTGATTTGGATAAGTAGTAGTAATATGAGAAAGATACTATATATACTGGTAGCTCTAGCTGTGGTGAGCTGTAGTGAAAAAGTGAAAGCAGAGCATAAATACACAGTTATCAGCAACAACTACCAAGATACTTGTGAAGTGTCTGCTAGTGATTGGCGTACTCATGATATTGTAGTTCCTGATGGTTGGCATAATAAGGTTGTAGGAACTAGTACTATATTTTACTCATCTAAAGGGGACAGTAAAGTGATTAACGTAAACAAAATAATTGCACAATGAAACAACTTTATTTAGGAATGAAGAATATCCTATGTGATATATCTTCTGATAAGTATCTACATTTTATTGTATGTATGATACTGACATTATTAATAGCTAAGATTACGAATGAAGTATGTACCCCATTAGCAGTAGTCTTTAGTATTGGAGTATTAAAGGAA